>Ga0068853_100000359_pt1 | contig 31367 bp, 28 predicted proteins | sample KBSCornC32_FD_65655 | JGI IMG/M metagenome (GOLD analysis project Ga0068853, IMG submission 65655) | Corn rhizosphere microbial communities from Kellogg Biological Station, Michigan, USA - KBS Corn C3-2 | ecosystem: Host-associated > Plants > Roots > Rhizosphere > Soil ... | reverse complement strand
ATGGCCTGCCCGTTGACGTTCAACCGGGCCAATATGCTCATCGGCGTCGCCTTGCCGATCGTGCCCAGGGTCAGCAGATAGGGCATCGGCGTGAGGATATGCGCGCCGTCAATGCCGCCCCCGCCAGCGCCCAGCACCAGATTGTCGCGCGTCGCGCCCCAGCTCGCCTGTTTCAGCACCTCTACGTCGGGCATGCCATGCTTGGCGAACAGGCCCAGTTCCTTGGCGATGATCAGCGGCGCCGCGTCGGTCAGCGCGATGAAGCCCAGTTTCGCGCCCTTGACTTCCGGCGCTCCGCCAGCCGCCATCACACCCGACGGAAAGGCCTGCTGCACCGCAGCAACTATAGCCGCCGTGCCCGTCGTCTTGATGAGGCCGCGCCGGCTGATGCCGCCCTTGCCTGTGATGTCCCCGTTATCCATGTGCCCCAATCCCCCTTTGCCGAAGCCGATGAGCGCGGCGCATCAAGCCATGACTCTCCCGCCGCCGAAACCCGCGTTCCGGCGCAGAAAAGCCATGCGGGAAGATGCCCCTTGCACCGCTCCCAGCCGCAAAAAACCCAATAAAAAAGCCGCCACGAAGGAGGTTGGTGAACCTCTCCGGGCGGCGTCATTGCCATTTCCGATCCCCAGGGATCGGGACCATTCCCCGCCGCCATTGGCGGGGTCAGGCGATGTGCGTCAAAGCATCCTTGCTTCCACGGGCATCAAACTGTCACCGATTCGCTCGAGTCGCAAGCGAAACTTTTGCGTTGCACAATTTGCAACCCCAACGATCCTGTTCACCCCGTAATGCCATCATGCGCCAGATAGCCGAACGGATCGTCGGGATCGAACAGACGCCCGTCGAAGAAGGCGTCCGGTCCCATCACCAGGCGGCCGCCATGGCTCCCCGCGCCCAGCGGTTCGTTGATCGCACCCTCGACCTTCAGGCTCGCGCCCGGCAACACCGCCCCCGTCCCCGCAAAGGCGGAACGATAGACGTCCGGCCGGAACACGGCGGCGGCGGCGGCAAAGCCTTCCTTCGTCGGCGGCGCATGGCCCCAACGCACCATCTGCGAATAAAGCCACATCCCTTGGCTGCGCCACGGGAAGTTCGCCGCCTCGCCCTGGAGGACAAGAAAGTCCTTCAGCTTCACCGCCTCGCCCCCCTTGCGCGCGACGATCCGTCCGGACAGCGCGCGCTCGATCAGCGCCGACGGCAGGCCGATATAGCTTTCCCTCGACAGCAGTTCCGCGACGGCGCCGGTCTGCGCCGGATCCGCGACAACGCGGCCGGCGGCATGGAGCGCGCGCAACAAGGCTTCCACCTCGCCGCGCCGTTCATCCAGCAACTCCGCGCGGAAGGCGAGCAGCTTCTCGACGCCGCGCGTCCAGATGCGACTGGTGGATGAGATGATGACGCCGTCGCCCCGCTCCACCGCCAGGCTGTTCCACGGCTCGCCCACGACCGAGGCGTCGATTTCCCCCGCCGCAAAGGCATCCGCGATGAAGGGCGGAGCGACCACGGTGATCTCGACATCATGATCGGGATCGCATCCGCATGCCGCCAGCCAGTAACGCAGCATATAATTGTGGCTCGAATAACGGTGAACCACCGCGAAACGCAGCCGCCGGCCCATGGAAAGTTGCGCCTTGGCCATGGCGCTCAGCCGCTCGCCAACGGTTCGCGCGTCGGATTCGAGGCCGACGCCGAGCGCCTCCGCCAACACGGTGGACACCGCGATGGCATTGCCGTTGAGGCCCAGCATGAAGGGCGCGCCGATCGGCGTTGCGGGCCGGTCGAGACCCAGCGCCATGGCGATGGCGATGGGCGCGACCAGATGCGCCGCGTCGGTTTGCCCATAGGCCAGCCGATCCCGCACCGCCGCCCAGGTCCGGTCGCGCACAAGGGCGATCTCCACGCCCTCTTTCGCCGCGAATCCCATCTCCTGCGCGACGATCGGCAGGGCGCTGTCGACCAGCGGCAGGAAGCCGATCCGAAACTGGCTCACACGTCCCCTCCCCACATGCTGTCCGCGGTAATCAGCGCCTCGCATACGTCGATGATGCGCCGCCCGCTGTCCATCGCCTGCTTGCGCAGCAGGGCATAGGCGGTCGGCTCGTCGATCTTGCGGCGTTTCATCAGCAGCATCTTCGCCTTGTCGATAGTCTTGCGCTCCGCCAGCGCCGATCGCGCCTCGTGCAGTTCCGACTGGAGCCGCGAGAAGGCGTTGAAGCGTCGTACCGCCAGTTCCAGCACCGGCTTGATCCGCTCCTTGCGCAGTCCGTCCACGACATAGGCGGAAATGCCCGCATCCACGGCTTCCGCGATCGAGGCATCGTCCGACTGATCGACGAACATCGCGATCGGCCGCGCCAGCGCGCGCGAGAGCGCAAAACTTTCCTCCAGCATGTCGCGACTGGGGTTTTCGAGGTTGATGAGCAGCACGTCGGGCGCCAGCCGCTCCAGCTGCGCCACCATGCCGCGCCGTTCGATCAACACATGGATGTCGGTCAGGCCGACCTCGCGCAGGCCCTCCTCGATCACCGCGGCGCGCGCGGGACTGTCATCGATGACGGCGATTCTCATCGCGCCTGTGCCTCGCCCCCGTTGCAGTGCATCATGACCGGCTAGCAACATTGCGGCAGCCGGTAAACAGCCAGGATGGATCTCAGTCGGTGCAGCCGGACTTCGGGGCAGCGTTACCGATCGCCGAACAAATAGCGCCCATCGATCATCGGCACATCGCGACACCCGATCTGCGCCATCGCCAGTTCCAGCTCGCCGCGCAGCATATGGAGCATATGCGCGGCGCCCGTGAACCCGCCCACCGCCAGCGCATGCATCTGCGGCCGCCCGACAAGCACGGCCTGCGCCCCCAGCGCCAGCGCCTTCACAACGTCCGTTCCGGCTCGCACGCCGCCATCGACCAGCAGCGGGATCGACGGCCCCACCGCATCGCGGAGCAGCGGCAACAGGTCGATCGCGGCGGGCATGCCGTCCAGCACCCGACCGCCATGACTCGAAACGACAATGCCGTCCACGCCCTGCGCCACGGCGATCCGCGCGTCGTCCGGCGCGACGATTCCCTTGACCAGCAGAGGCAGCTTCGTTTGCTCCCGCAGCCAGGCCAGATCCTCCCAGCGCGGCGCGGTCTCGGTCAGCGCCGTGCCGAACAGGATGGCGCCCTCGGCGCTGGCCCGGCGCTGCGGTGACGGCAGGCCGCGCAGGTTCGCGGCCTCCACCCCCGGCGGCAACTGGAATCCGGCGCGCTTCACCGCCGCATCTACGGTAAGGACGATCGCGCCATAGCCCGCCGCCTCTGCCCTGCGCACCAGCGACAGGGTACGCGCGCGATCTTCCTGAAAATAGAGCTGGAACCAGTGCGGCACCGGCTCCCGACCCAGTTCCCGCGCGGCGCCGGCGGCGGCCGTGGCCACCTCCTCCAGCGTGATGCTCGACAGGGTGCTCAGGATCATGGTGACGCCGAGCGCGGTCGCGGCACGCACCATCGCCAGTTCGCCATCCTCGTGCGCCAGCCGCTGATAAGCAACGGGCGCGAGGAGAATCGGCGTCGCATGGGCCTGACCGAATAATGTGATCGCCGTCGATCCGCCGCGCAGGTCCGCCAGCCGACGGGGCAGCAGCCGGATGCGATCATAGGCCCGGCGATCGACGTCCAGCGTCAGGCCGAAACCGCTCCCCTCCTGCACATGCCGCCAGTTGTCGGGCATCATCACCCGTTCCGCGTGACGCTCATAATCGGCGAGGCTCTGAATATCGACGGGAATGCCGCTCATGTGCTCGACCATTCGCGCAGCAGGTTATGATAGACATGGGTCAGGCTATCCACCGACGCATGGTCGGGATGGTCGACCCCCAACGCCTGTATGGCCAGATCCAGATCATAGAGCATTCGGCGGCGATGATCCTGCGGCACCAGGCTTTGCGCCCAAAGGAAAGACGCCAGCCGCACCCCGCGCGTAACCGGCGCTACGCGGTGCAGGCTGCTGCCCGGATAGAGCACGGCGTGGCCGGCGGGCAGCTTCACCACCTGCTCCCCAAACATGTCCTGGATGACGAGTTCGCCGCCGTCATAGTCGTCCGGCTCGCTCAGGAAGATGGTCATCGACACGTCCGACCGGACGCTGACATTGGCCCCCGGCACGGGAAAGATGGCGTTATCGACATGCGCGCCATAAGCGCCGCCGCCCGCATAGCGATTGAACTGCGGCGGCATGACGCGCAGCGGCAGCGCAGCCGCGAGGAAGGTCGCGTTGCGGCCCAGCCGATCACCGATCAGCGCGCCAAGCTGCTGCGCCTCCGCGCTGTCGGGCGGCAGTTGCTCATTCCGCTTGACCCCCTGTGCGCGATGCCCGGCGGTGCGGCGGCCATCCTCCCACCTCGCGCTGTCCAGCAGCGCGCGGGCATCACGCGCCTCTTCGGCGGTCAACAAGGATGCAATGTGGAGCAGCATGACGATGCGAATCCCTCGCAAAAAGAACATCCGCATGCCGCCATGCGGATGTTGTGCCTGTGAGGCAAGGGCGAAACGATGCCGATTACGACGCCTGTCGAGCCGCAATCAGGGGAGCCACTATCTCGCGCATCGGCAGCTATGGAAACCGCGGCCGAACAGGGCCGGAAAAGCCAACTTCCTGACGGCGGACAAGGATGGGAGGTGGAAAGCCCGACATAAGGAGAGGGGCAAGCTATGGTGGACAGGGCTGGATTCGAACCAGCGTACGCTCGCGCGGGCAGATTTACAGTCTGCTGCCATTAACCACTCGGCCACCTGTCCATCGCACGAAAGCAGCGCCCCGTGAGAGAGAGCGGGTCAATGGCGAAACGGCGCTTGCCTGTCAATGCTTCACGCGGATAAATGCGGCCATCATGAAAAGAGGCCATCGCACAGGCAAACCGAAGGGCGGGTTCCCCCGCTTTTACGGCCGCCACGCAGTCACCGCCGCGCTCGCTAACCCCGATCGCATTGTCCGCAAGATATGGGGGACGCGGGAAACCATCTCCGCGCTGGAGTTGCCCCCCGTGTTGCCCATCGTCTATTCCGATGTAGCCGACCTCGGCCGCATGGTGCCCTCCGATGCCCCGCATCAGGGAATCGTGGCCGAAGTGGAGGCGCTCGACGACATCTGGCTGGGCGACCTTCTGGAAGGGGGCGTGGCCGACGAAGCGGTCCGGCGTCCCATATTGGTGCTCGACCAGGTCACGGACCCGCATAATGTCGGTGCGATCCTGCGCTCGGCGGCGGCGTTCGATGCGTTGGGCATCGTCACCCAGGACCGGCACGCACCGCCCGAATCGGGCGTCATCGCGCGCGCGGCGTCGGGGGCGCTGGAATTCATGCCCTGGGTGCGCGTCGTGAACCTGGCCCGCGCGCTCGATGAGATTGCCGAAGCCGGCTACTGGCGCATCGGCCTCGACGGTGAAGCGGACAGCAGCCTTGCCAAAGCGCTCGTCCCCGGTCGTGTCGCGCTCGTCCTCGGCGCGGAGGGCGACGGCCTGCGCCACAACAGCGTCCAGCATTGCGATGCGCTCGCCAAGCTGCCGATGAGTCCCCGCATGGAAAGCCTCAATGTTTCCAATGCCGCCGCAATTGCCCTATATGCCTGCATGACGCGCTGAGCGTCGAAAAATGGGGGAGCGAAACGCATGGGTTTTCACGCACGGCTGCTGGCGACCCTGGCGCTCCTCCTCCCCCTTTCGGCCTGCATCCTGACGCCCGGCAAATTCGTGTCCACGCTCGACATCGGCAAGGATCGCAGCTTCACCTTCACCTATGTGGGCGAGGTGATCGCGCCGCCGCCCGACAAGAGCGGCGGCGACAGCGAGGTCAAGGTCGATCTCGACGAAAAGGACAGCGCGCCGGCCAAACCCGCGCCACCGAAAAAGGAATCCCCCGCCGACCGCGCCAAGATGCTCGCCCTCGCCGATACGCTGGCAAAGGAGCACGGATATCGCTCGGTCAAATATCTCGGCAATTATCATTTCGCCATCGACTATGCGGTGTCGGGCAAGCTGGCCCATAATTTCCTCTATCCGTTCAACATCGACGGCGAGGTGATCGTGCCTTTCATCGCGATCGAGTTGCGCGGGAATGATCGGCTGCGCGTGAAGGCGCCCGGCTATGCCAATGACGAGAGCAGGGGCGGCGGCGACATTGCCGGCGCGGCGACGGGCGGCCTCGGCTCATCCGGCGGACAAGGCAAGGCGAGCGAACTCGACGGCCGCTTCACGCTCACCACCGATGCGGAAATTATCAGCCAGAATGAGGAGGGCGGCGCCACCACGCTGCCCAACGGCCGCAAGCAGATCCTCTGGCGCGTGACCGCCCTGACCAAGGACGCGCCGACAGCGTCGCTGAAGGTCGACACCCTGCCGTGATCGGGGCTGGCGTGGGGCAATCGACCGGTACGGCGATGCTTGACAGCGACATGCTGCGGTCCGCGATGGATCATCTGGTGAGCATCGAACCCGGTTTCGGGCGAGGCCTCGAACGGGTCGGCTATCCCGAACCTCGGTTGCGCGCCCGTGGCTATGAAACGATGCTCCGAACCATCGTAGGCCAGCAGGTCAGCGTGGCCGCCGCCGCCGCTATCTGGCGCAAGCTGGAGGCCGAGCTTGGCGAGGGAGCACCCGCCGACGTCCTGCTGTCATGCGATTTCGACGCCCTGCGCGCCTGCGGACTGTCCCGGCAGAAGCAAGGCTATGCACGCAGCCTCGCCGAACTGACCGTCTCGGGCGAACTCGACCTCGACCTGCTTCCCCCGGACGATGAGGAAGCGATCGCACAGTTGATCCGCGTCAAGGGGATCGGCCGCTGGTCGGCGGAAATCTATCTGTTGTTCGCGGAGGGGCGGCCGGACGTCTTTCCGGCGGGCGACCTTGCGGTGCAGATCGAACTGGGCCGCCTCATGGGCCTGCCCGAACGCCCCAGCGAAAAGGCCGTGCGACTGATGGCGGAAGCGTGGCGCCCGTGGCGCGGCGCGGCGGCGATCTTTGCGTGGCACCATTATAATAACGGTATGGATATGTTGAAAACTTGAAATAAAATAATCCTTATGCAGCGAGCATATCGAGCCGTCCTTCCATATCGTTGACAGGGTCATGTGGATTGACCGGCCCTGTCTCGAAGTCGCCCATGTTGATCAAGTAAGAACGTACCGCCAAGACCTGACGTGGCTTGAGCGGTATGAATGACCATTTTTTCAAAAAACTACGATCAATTTCAGTCAAGATCCTGATCGGTACGCGCGCTCAGCAACAGTGATTCAGCACAATTGTTTCCGCCGCCGCTTTAATCGCTCCGCTGCGATGTCCAAGGCAGAGCAAATGCTGATAAATGCCATCTGGCACAAGACTTGCCATTCCCCCCATGGATTGGGGGCGTGTCCACATGAGCCAATCCGGTTTTACACGTCAGCCGGAGACATCAATGAAGTATCATCTGCCACTCGCAATACTAGGTGGGTTGCTATCCCTTGCATCCGCGACCACCGCCGGCGCTGTCGATCTGGACGCGGGAGACTATGATCCCGCAAAGCCCGGCACCACATTGGCCCTTGTATATCTCCAGCATGCCGAACGAGACGAATTGGACTCCGGTGACAAAACGGTGCCCGGTGACAATCGCCTCAATACCGATGTCGGCATCTTTAGGCTGGTTCACTATGTCAGCATTGCCGGCCTGACGGTTGCCCCCCAGATATTGGTGCCGGTCGTGAAGCAAAGAGGCCTTGGCGATCAGGCCGCGCTAGGCAGGCACAGCGGAGTAGGCGACATCATTCTGGCCGCCCCAGTCTGGCTGGTGAACCGCCCCCAGACCAACAGCTATTTCGGAATCACGCCCTATCTCTATATTCCGACGGGCGATTACAGCGCGGCTCGCCCCCTCAATGCGGGTGAAAACCGCTGGAAACTCAATCTTCAGGCCGCCGGCACAGTGCGGATCGCGCCCAAGCTCGCATGGGATGCGGGCGCCGACGTCACCTTCTACGGCAAGACCGGGCGCGATTATGCGGGTGGCCGAATGACTCAGAAGGCAGGTTTTCAGGTACAGACCTCACTGCGTTATTTTCTGAGCGACAGGGTCGATCTGCGCGGTGGCGTTTCCCATGCCGAGGGTGGCGACTGGACGCAGAACGCGCTGACCAATCGAGGTTTCACCCAGACGAAATTCTGGGTTGGCACGGCCGTGAAGCCCAGTGCTGCCACGCAGGTGATCCTGACCTATGGCAAGGATCTGGACGTCCGCAACGGCTTCCAGGAACAGAATCGCGTGAACCTGCGCCTGCTATACGCCTTTTGAGCTGATCGACTGCTGATCGACTGTTGCTCCAGCAGCAGTCGATCAGCACATCCTGCCCATGGGCGTCGGCCCATCGCCGCCGGGTCACGGTCTGTCGCGCTTTTCGCATCTGGCACGGGGCTTGCTGGTGGTGGGGCAACAGAGATTGGACCCCTATGCCCAGCACCCTTCCCACCCTGAAGCCCATGCTTCGCGAGCCTCTCCGTATCGCAACGTCGCTGGCGGAATTGTTCGATGAAACCGCCGTGGCGCGCGACCGCGCCTCCGGGACGCCAAAGGCTGAACGTGATCTGCTGCGCGAAAGCGGGCTGCTGTCCCTCACCATTCCACGTCCTTATGGTGGAACCGGCGGCGACTGGGCGACCACCTTGCAAAGCGTGCGGATCATCGCGCGCGCGGACAGTTCAATCGCGCACGTCTATGCCTTTCACCACCTCATGCTGGCGACGGTCCGCCTGTTCGGATCGCCGGTTCAATGGGAGGATGCCTATCGCCAGACCGCAGGGCGGGGCCTGTTCTGGGGCAATGCACTCAATCCGCTGGATACTCGTACGATCAGCACGGCCTATGATGGCTGGCGTATATTCGGCGGGGACAAAAGCTTTTGTTCCGGCGCACTAGATTCCGACATGCTGATCGCATCGGCGCGGCAGGACGGCCAGCAGCGCCTCATTATCGCCGCCATACCGACCGATCGCGACGGTATCATAATCAACGACGACTGGGACAATATCGGCCAGCGTCAGACCGATAGCGGCAGCGTGGTCTTCGACCGCGTGCGGATCGAGGAGAGCGAGATATTGCTCACCCCCGGCCCACTGGGATCGGTGTTCGCCACGCTGCGCCCGCTGATCGCGCAATTAATCCTCTCCAACATCTATCTGGGCATCGCCGAGGGCGCGTTCCGTGCCACGAAGACCTATACGCGCAGCGAGTCACGGCGATGGCTTTCCTCCACCGCCGCCGAACAGTCGCAAGATCCCTATGCGCTTGAGCGCGCGGGCGAATTTTGGCTGGCGCTGGAAGGTGCCCGACTGCTGAACGACCGCGCGGCCGAGATGCTCGACCATGCGTGGGCGGAAGATGAGGCCTTGTCGCCGGACCTGCGCGGCGAAACGGCCATCGCCATCGCGACAGCGAAAGTCGCCGCGATCAAGGGCGGAATGGACATCACCAACCGCATGTTCGACGTGATGGGCGCACGGTCCACGACGGGCCGCTTCGGTTTCGACCGCTTCTGGCGCAACCTGCGAACGCACTCATCCCATGATCCCGTCGACTATAAGCTGCGCGAGCTTGGCGACTGGGCACTCAACGATGCCGCCCCGCCACCGACATTTTATTCATAGCCGCTGCTGGTCAGGCAACAGCGCATCAGCAGGGGGTGCGGCTACAGACACAGCCAATGCGCAAGTCGTACACACAAACGATTGAAATAACCGCACATAATTATCTGGCACAGTTCCTGCTTAATGGCAGGCAAATGATGGAAAGAGCATGACGAAGCCTTTGCAAATTGTCGCAATATCGGGTGCGCTCCAGAAGCCTTCGCGGACCGAAGTGCTGTTGGACGCGATCATTGGCGAACTGGCGATTGCACTCCCCGTGGAGACGCATTTCATACATCTCAGCGAGATCGGCCGGCAGGTCGGCGGCACCCTGACGCGCGGAGAATTGCCCCCGCGGGTATTTGCCGACATTCAGGCGATTGAGGAAGCCGACGCGCTCGTCGTGGCCACGCCGGTCTACCGCGCCTCCTACACCGGCCTGCTGAAGCATCTCTTCGATTTCGTCGGCCATGAATCGCTTGTCGGCCGTCCGGTCCTGCTGGCCGCGACCGGCGGCAGCGAGCGCCACACTCTGATGATCGAGCATCAGTTGCGGCCGCTGTTTGCCTTCTTTCAGGCGCTGCCCCTGCCGCTGAGCATTTACGCATCCGAGGCGGATTTCGATGACTATCAACTGGCCAGCAAAGCCATCGCGGAGCGTATCGCGCTGGCGGTGGACCATGCGCTGCCATGGCTCAGCCGCCCCGATGCCCGGCGCCTCCCCGCACTGCGCCAGCCCTTCCTCGCTCAACTCTGAAATGCCCAAGGAGGTTTTCATGACCGATACAGCCAAAACCCCGATCCGCTTCGCCTATTGGGTGCCCAATGTCAGCGGCGGCCTGGTCGTCAGCAAGATCGAACAGCGCACGAGCTGGGACATCGACTATAACCGCAAGCTGGCCCAGATCGCGGAGGCCAACGGCTTCGACTATGCCCTGTCGCAGATCCGCTTCACGGCAGGCTATGGCGCGGAGTTCCAGCATGAGCCGGTGGCCTTTACCCACGCCCTGCTGGCCGCGACGACGAAGCTGAAGGTCATCGCCGCGATCCTGCCCGGACCGTGGAACCCCGCCGTCGCCGCCAAGCAGCTTGCGACCATCGACCAGCTCACCGGCGGCCGTATCGCGGTCAACATCGTCAGCGGCTGGTTCAAGGGCGAGTTCACCGCCATCGGCGAGCATTGGCTGGAGCATGACGAACGCTATCGCCGGTCGGAGGAATTCATCCGCGCGCTCAAGGGCATCTGGACGACCGACAATTTCAGCTTCCGCGGAGATTTTTACCGCTTCACCGATTATACGCTGCGCCCCAAACCGCTCCAGCAGCCCCACCCCGAAATCTTCCAGGGCGGCAGTTCGCGCGCGGCGCGTGACATGGCGGCGCGTGTTTCCGACTGGTATTTCACCAACGGCAACACGGTCGAGGGCATCCGCGCGCAGGTGGAGGATGTTCGCGCCAAGGCCGCTGGCGAAGGGCGCAGCGTCAAGGTGGGCGTCAACGCCTTCATCATCGCCCGCGATACCGAAGAGGAGGCACGCGCGGTTCTGGACGACATCATCGCGCGGGCCGACCCCGAAGCCGTCAATGCCTTTGGCGATGCCGCGAAACAGGCCGGGAAAGCATCGCCGGAGGGTGAAGGCAATTGGGCGAAATCGACCTTCGAGGATCTTGTCCAGTATAATGACGGGTTCAAGACCAACCTGATCGGCACGCCGCAGCAGATTGCCGAACGCATCGTGGCGTTGAAGGCGGTCGGCGTAGACCTGATCCTCTCCGCCTTCCTGCATTTTCAGGAGGAGGTCGAATATTTCGGCCAGAATGTCCTGCCGCTCGTCCGTTCCCTCGAAGCCACGCGCGCGCTGGAAACGGCCTGATCATGAACGCCCCGCTCATCATTCAGCCCATCCGGGACGATGATCCGTCCCGGACCGCCATCACACTTCACGCCATCACGCTGTCCTTTGGCGGGCTGGACGTGCTGAGCGATGTCGAGTTGACCGTGCAGCGGGGCGAAATTGTTGGACTGATCGGACCCAATGGCGCTGGTAAAAGCTCGCTCCTGAACGTGATGAGCGGCTTCTACCGTGCGGACAGCGGCACAGTGCGGATCGCGGGGGAGCCGGTTACGCGGGTGACGCCCCAACGGGTCGCGCGGTCGGGCGTGGTGCGGACATTCCAGAATCTGGGCCTGTTCGCCGGCATGACGGTGCTGGACAATGTCCTGACCGGCCGCGCCCTGCAAGTGCGGGCGGCATGGCCACATTATCTGCTGCGCCTCCCTGCGGCGCGGGCGGATGAGCGGCGCAACCGGGCGCTGGCGTTCGAGGCACTGGAGTCCCTCGACCTGCAAGACCATGCTGGCACCCTCGTCTCCGCCCTGCCCTATGGCGCGCAAAAGCGGGTCGAACTGGCCCGAGCGATCGCCATGGAACCATCGACCCTGCTTCTCGACGAGCCGCTGGCGGGCATGAACGCCCATGAGAAGGCGGAGATGGTGTCCGCCATCCGCGCGGTGAACGGAGGGCGCGGAACGAGCGTCGTCCTGATAGAGCATGACATCGGCATTGTCATGAAACTGGCCGATCGTCTGATCGTGCTCGATCGCGGACGGGTGATCGCTGATGGGCCGCCCGCCATCGTCGCCGCCGACAGCGCGGTGATCGCCGCCTATCTCGGCACGCGGCATTAGGGAGGGGCGGCGGCCATGCAATTTTTCCTTGAGGTGCTGATAGGCGGCGCCTTGGCGGGTATCATGTATGCGCTGGTCGCGATCGGCTTCGTGCTGATCTATCGCGCTTCGGGCGTGTTCAATTTCGCACAGGGATCGATGATCCTGTTCGCGGCGCTGACCTTCGTCAATCTGGTCGAGCGCGGCGTGCCCTTCTGGCTCGCCTTCGCCGCGACGCTGCTGATCCTGATCGCCAGCGCCTTCCTGATCGAACGCCTTGTCCTGCGACCGCTGACCAACCGCTCCGTCATCACCCTGTTCATGGCGACACTCGGCCTCAGCTACATCTTCGAAGGGCTGGCGCAGATCGCCTGGGGGACGCAGGTCCACGCCCTCGACCTCGGCATCTCCGACGAGCCGGTCGCGATAGCGGGCCTGTCGCTCAGCAGCTTCGACATTGCCGCGACGGCGATTGCGGGTGGTCTGGTCATCGTTCTCGCGCTGCTCACCGGCCGGACCTCGCTTGGGCTATCCCTGCGCGCCGTGGCTGCCGATCCACTGGCGGCCCTGTCCATCGGCATCCGGCTCGACCGGGTGACGGTGATCGCCTGGAGCCTCGCGGGCTTCGTCGCGCTGGTCGCCGGATTGATGTGGGGAGCACGGTCAGGCGTACAATTCTCGCTGTCGCTGATCGTGCTCAAGGCATTGCCCGTTCTCATCATCGGCGGCTTCACCTCCATCGGCGGCGTCATCGTCGCGGGCATATTGGTCGGCGCGGGCGAAAAGCTGGCGGAAATCTATCTGGGCGCGATCATCGGCAACGGGATCGAGAACTGGTTCGCCTATGCCTTCGCACTCGTCTTTCTGATGGCGCGCCCCACCGGCCTGTTCGGCCAGCGCTCATGGGCCAGGATCTGATCCATGGCCACCCTGCCCCAGCCCCTTGTCTCGACGCACCCGCGCACTGCCCTGCCCGCCCTGATCGCATCTGTCGCTATTGTGGCGGCGGCATTCCTGCCATTTGCTATCGGATCGGATTATCTGTTCAGCGCTATATTGGTGCCGGTCCTGATCCTGTCGCTTGCCGGCCTCGGCCTCAACATATTGACGGGCTATGCGGGCCAGTTGTCGCTGGGATCGGCCGCGTTCATGGCGATCGGCGCGTTTGCGACCTACAATATCAACCTGCGCTTGCCGGGCTTTTCCCTGCTTCTGTCCATCATCGCCGGCGGCGTAATCGCTGCGGCGTTCGGGGTGCTGTTCGGCCTGCCCAGCCTGCGCGTAAAGGGCTTTTATCTGATAGCCTCGACGCTGGCCGCACAGTTTTTCGTGCCCTGGGCACTTTCCCAATATGGCTGGTTCACCAACGGCGACGCATCGGGTGTCATCTCCGCGCCGCCTTTGACGCTGGCCGGATATAGTCTCGACAGTCCCGCCGGGCGCTATGCCTATACGCTGGCGATCGTCGCGGTGCTGACCCTGCTCGCGCGCAACCTGATCCACAGCCCGACCGGACGCGCATGGATGGCGGTGCGCGACATGGATCTGGCCGCAGCCGCCATCGGCATATCGCCCGGCCGCACCAAGCTGCTGGCCTTTGCTGTCAGCTCTTTCCTGCTGGGCGTTGCGGGCGCGCTCTGGGCTTTCACCTATCTGGGCACGGTGGAACCCGCAGGCTTCGACCTCGACCGATCATTCCAGGTCCTGTTCGTGATCATCATCGGGGGTCTTGGCAGCATCCGGGGCAACTTCCTGGGCGCTGCGTTCATCACCCTGCTGCCGATCGCCCTCAGCCTCGCAGGGGCGGCGATCGTCGGTCCGGTTCTCGACCCCGCCCTCCTTGAAAATGCGCAGAAGGTCATCTTCGGCGCGCTCATTATTTTCTTCCTCGTCGCAGAACCCGACGGTCTGACAAGATTGCTGGACCGTGCACTCCGTACCCGCTCGAGCTGGATCGGCCGTTCGAAATCCCGCCAGTAGGAGTTATCGTGCATGTCTAAAACCCGTTCCAGGTCCCTCTTGATCCTGACCGCGGCGACCGCGCTGGTCGCCCTGCCCGGCTGTCAGAAGAAGGCGGAAACACAGCAGCAGGGCGCCGCCGCATCGACCGCGCCCGGCAAATCGCAATATTTCCCCCTCCAAAGCTATCGTGTCGGCCCCTATGCGGCGGGCGGCAGCGGCTTCTTCGGCGGCTTCATCGACTATATGCAGCTCATCAATGCACAGGGCGGGATCAATGGCGTGCCATTGAGCTGGGCGGAGTGCGAGACGGAGTATGACGTCGAGAAGGGCGTGGAATGCTATGAGCGGCTCAAGAAAAGCGCGGACGGATCGCCGACCGCCGCAACCAACCCGCTCTCGGTCGGCATCGCCTATGCGACGCTGGACCGTTCCACAGCGGACAAAATCCCGCTCATCACCATAAACCATGGCCGCACGGATTCCACCGATGGCAGCGTCTTCCCCTATGTCTTCCCGCTTCAGCTGAACCCCTACAGCGAGGTGTCGGCGATCTTCAACTACATCGGCACGCGGGCGGGCGGCATCGACAAGCTGCGCGGCAAACGCATCGTCGTCCTCTATCATGGTTCGCCCTATGGCAAGGAGACGAACGGCGTCATCGACACGCTGGCCGCCAAATATGGCGTGACGGTCGAGAAGATCGAAGTGCCCCATCCCGGCAATGAGCAGCAGTCGCAATGGCTGAAGATCAAGCAGAGCAATCCCGAATGGGTCATCCTGCGCGGCTGGGGCGTGATGAACCCGGTGGCATTAAAGACCGCGCGCAAGGTCGGTTTCCCCGCGGACCATATCATCGGGAATATCTGGAGCAATTCGGAGGAGGATGCCGCCCCCGCAGGCGACGCGGCCAAGGGCTTTATCTCCATCACCACCCATCCATCCGGCACCAGCTTCCCCATACTCCAGCGGATCAAGGCCGACGTGATCGACAAGGGCAAGGGCAACCTCTCCGATCCCAAGCGGTTCGGCACGGTCTATTATAATCTGGGCGTCGTGAACGGCATACTGAACGTCGAAGCCATCCGCGTTGCTCAGGCGAAGTTCGGCAAGCGCCCGCTAACCGGCGAGGAAGTGCGCTGGGGTTTCGAAAATCTCGACATCGACGCCGCACGGCTCAAGGCTTTGGGCGCGGTTGGCCTTGTCCAGCCGCTCAAACTTTCCTGCTCCGACCATGAAGGCGGCGGCGCAGTGCGGTTCCAGCAGTGGGACGGGGCGAAATGGAACGTCATCAGCGACTGGGTGCAGGCCGACCGTCCCCTGTTGCGCCCGATCATCGAGGCATCGGCCAAGCAATATGCCCGCGAAAAGGGGATCACCCCCCGCGACTGCTCCAAGAGCTGACCGGCAAGGCGGGAGAAAACATATGCGCAACATCATCGAGGTCGATGGGATAGAAGTCCGGTACAGCCAGGCGATACTGGCTGTCCGCGACATTTCCTTCTCCGTGCCGGAGGGCGGCTTCGTGGCGCTGATCGGTGCCAACGGCGCGGGCAAGACGACGATATTGCGTGCCATCTCCCGCCTCGTCCAGCTCGACCGGGGGCAGGTCACACGGGGCAGCATCCGTTTCGACGGCAAGGATATCGCAGAACAGCAGCCCCATGCACTCGTCGCGGGCGGCATCGCGCAGGTGCTGGAGGGGCGGCGCTGCTTTCAGCCGATGAGCGTCGAAGATAATCTGCGTACAGCAGCAGCGGCGCTTCGTCTGTCGCGGACGGCGACGCGGGCAGCGCTGGAACGAGCCTATAGCCGTTTTCCTCGCCTGGCCGAACGCCGCCGGACCCCTGCCGCACTGCTGTCCGGCGGAGAGCAACAGATGCTCGCGATCGAACGCGCGCTGGTCGGGCAGCCCAAGCTGCTGCTGCTGGATGAACCCACGATGGGCCTGGCGCCGCAGGTCGCGGAAACCATCCTGGAACGGGTGGAAAGGCTCAACCGCGAGGATGGTGTAGCGGTCTTGCTCGCAGAACAGAATGTCGCGTTGACGCTTCGGTACACCAGCTATGCCCATGTCCTTGAAAATGGTGCGATCCGCCTGTCCGGCACAGCAAGCGACCTTATCGACCATCCCGAGATATGGTCGACCTACCTGGGGCTGCCGACGGAGGCGCCCGCCATCCTCCACGCCATTTCGGCTTGACGACGCGCGAACGGAACTAGCCTTGGCCAACATCAAATCCCTGCTGACCTATCCAGAGCCACGTGCTCTTACCAAGTCGGTCCGTGCTTCGGCCCTCGTGTTCGAGGACCCGGTCTCACGCACGCTGCTCGAACGGATAGAGCGCATTGCACCGAGCGAGGCCAATGTCCTCATCATCGGCGAAACCGGCACCGGCAAGGAAATCGTCGCGCGCCACGTCCACGACCTAAGCCGACGCAAGAATGGACAGTTTCTGGCGGTCAACTGCGGATCCCTGACGGAAACTCTGGTTGAGAGCGAGCTGTTCGGCCATGAACGCGGCGCCTTCACCGGCGCGCTGGCCGCCAAGGAGGGCTGGTTCGAGGCAGCCGACGGCGGCACGCTCTTCCTCGACGAAATCGGCGACCTGCCGCTGAGCATGCAGGTCAAGCTGCTGCGCGTGCTTCAGGAGCGCGAGGTCGTCCGCGTGGGGTCGCGAACCTCGCGGCCCATCGACGTGCGCGTGATCGCCGCGACCAATGTGCAGCTGGAAGGCGCGGTCGCGGCCGGGCGTTTCCGGGAAGACCTATTCTATCGCCTGCGGGTGGCCTCGTTGATTCTGCCCCCCTTGCGGGACCGTACCCGCGACATTCTGCCACTTGCCTATTTCTTCCTCAAACAGCACCGCGACCGCCTTGGCTATGCAAAGGCCGACCTGTCGCAGGACGCAGAACGTGCACTGGTCCGCCACAACTGGCTCGGCAATATCCGCGAGTTGGAGAATGCCATCCATCATGCGCTGCTCGTCTGCGACAATGGCCTCATTGAGCCGGAAGACCTGCACCTTGTCTCCGGCCCGCAGATCGCAAGTGCGCGCACCCCGGAGAATAGGCCGACCGTCTCCGATCTGGAAGGCGCCCTCGCCGATATTTTCGAAACCGGCGGTGATGCCCTGTTCGAGCAGATCGAGGACCGGCTGTTCCGCGCGGCCTTTAATTATTGCCACCGCAACCAGGTCCAGACGGCCAAACTGCTGGGCATCAGCCGCAATATCGTGCGGGCGCGCCTGATCCGCATCGGCGAGATCGGCGGGATGGCATCAGCCGAACCTCTCCAGGGGACCAACCCACCCTCTTCCCACTCACCCATTCACTGACAGGAGCCCAACATGACCACGCTTCTCAAGGACGCTGCACCCGCCGCCGCCACCCGCGAAGGTGTTCCGGCAGTCGCGCGTCCCGATACCCCCGCGCACATCATCCGTGACGACGAAGAGGCGATCGCTGTCGCCAAACGCCTCGCCAAGCAATTTGCCGAGGGTGCCGTGCGCCGCGACCGGGACCGGATCTGGCCGCTGGCCGAACTGGACGCATTTTCGCAGAGCGGTCTGTGGTCGCTGAATGTACCGCGCAAGTTCGGCGGACCGGAGCTGTCCTATCGCACCGTCGTCAAGGTCATCGACATCATCTCCGCCGCCGATCCATCGCTGGGCCAGATACCGCAAAACCATATCGGCGTGGTGGCCGCGATCCGCACGACATCGGACGAGGCGCAGCAGGCGCTATTGTTCGGGAAGGTGTTGGCCGGCACCCGTTTTGGCAATGCCTTCTCCGAATTCGGATCGAAGCGCGCCGCCGATTTCGAGACGAAGTTTGAGGAGGATGGCGACCATGTCATCGTCACGGGCCGCAAATTCTACGCGACTGGCGCATTGCTCGCTCACCTGGTCCCGATCGTCGCGCTCGATGACGAAGGCCGCGCCTTCTACGCTATTGCGGACCGCAGCGCACCCGGCCTGACGGTGATCGACGACTGGTCGGCATTTGGCCAGCGCACGACGCTGAGCGGCACCGTCATCCTCGACCGGGTGCGGGTGCCCAAGTCGCACGTCGTCCCCGGCTACAAGGGCTATGCCGAGCCGACCGCAGACGGCCCGATCTTCCAGATCATACAGGTCGCCGTCGACACCGGCATTGCCGCCGCCGCGATAGCCGACACCATCGACTTCGTCCGCACCAAGTCGCGGGCATGGGTCGACAGCGGCCTCGACCATGCGTGGCAAGACCCTTATGTGATCCAGGCGATAGGTGGCCTTCAACTGCGCCTCAACGCCACCCGCGCGCTGCTCGACCGCGCGGCCATTGCTGTGGACGAAGCCGTGGCCAACCCCACCGCCGACAGTGTCGCCCATGCGCAGGTCACGACGGCCGAGGCCAAGATCTTCAGCACCGAACTCGCCATTGAGGCCACGAACAAGCTGTTCGAACTGGCTGGCACCCGCTCAACGCTCGCCGAGCATGGCCTCGACCGGCACTGGCGCAATGCCCGCACCCATACGCTGCACGATCCGGTGCGCTGGAAATACGCCATCGTCGGCAATTATTACCTCAACGGCGAAAACCCGCCGCTGCATGCCTGGAGTTGACCCCATGAGCACCATCGCCCCCGACAAGATCAATGTGCTGTGGTTCCTGCCGACGCATGGCGACAGCCGCTATCTGGGCACGCAGGAGGGAGGTCGCGCCGTCGACCTCCCTTACCTCCGCCAGATAGCGCAGGCCGCCGATATGCTGGGCTATTATGGCGTATTGCTTCCCACCGGACGCAGTTGCGAGGATAGCTGGGTCGTGGCATCCGCACTGGCGCCCGCGACGGAGCGGCTGCGCTTCCTCGTCGCGGTGCGGCCCGGCCTTCAATCGCCGACGCTCGCCGCCCGCATGACCGCCACGCTCGACCGTATCTCCAACGGGCGGCTGCTCATTAACGTCGTGACGGGCGGCGACCCGGTCGAGAATGGCGGGGACGGCATTTTCCTCGACCATGCCGAACGCTATGAAGTGACCGAGGAGTTCCTGCAGATCTACACCGCTCTGCTGCGCGGAGAGGTGGTGGAGCATGAGGGCAAGCATTTCCGCATCTCCGACGGCCGCCTGCTGTTCCCGCCTGTGCAGACCCCCTATCCCCCGCTTTATTTCGGCGGATCGTCCGAGGCGGGCAATCGCGTAGCGGCCAGGACCATCGACAAATATCTGACTTGGGGCGAACCGCCCGCCGCCGTCGCCGCGAAGATCGCGACGATCCGCGCGCTTGCAGCCGAGCAGGGCCGCCAAGTGTCTTTCGGTATCCGGCTTCACGTCATTGTTCGTGAAACCCGTGAAAAGGCATGGGACGCCGCGAACGATCTCATCAGTCGCCTGGATGACGAAACCATCGCCAGCGCACAGAGCGTATTCTCCCGCATGGACTCGGTGGGTCAGGCGCGCATGAGCAAGCTGCATGGCGGTCGCCGCGACAGGCTGGAGGTCAGCCCCGACCTTTGGGCCGGTGTCGGCTTGGTGCGGGGCGGGGCGGGTACGGCCCTCGTGGGCGACCCGGAAACGGTGGCGGCACGCATCGAAGAATATCGCGCGCTCGGCATCGACAGCTTCATCCTGTCCGGATACCCGCATCTGGAGGAAGCCTATCGCTTCGGCGAAATGGTGCTTCCGCGACTCCCGCTCGCTCACCCCCTTCGCACCACCGGCGCGGCCAGTAACATGGGGCCGTTCGGCGAGACCATCGCGGGGGATCATCGCCCCGCGATGCGTGCGTCCCAGTCCTGATCCGCCATGGCAACCTCTCCTTCCGTGCCAACGGTGGCGATCATCGGTGGTGGCTTTACCGGAGCCGCCGTCGCCTATCATCTGGCGAAGCGGGCCGCCTCACCCCTCCAGATCCTCATTTTCGATCCACGTCCCGATATTGGATCGGGCCTGGCCTACTCCACCGTCGATCCCTCTCACCGCATCAATGTTCCGGCAGGCCGGATGACGCTGGAGCCGGAGGACGAGCGACATTTCGTTCGCTGGCTAGAAGCGGATGGGGAAATCCGCGGAGATTGCAGCGCGACACTGACCGATGGCCGCTGCTTTCCCGCCCGGCGCTTGTTCGGCCGTTATATAACGCAGAATCTGGCTCCCCTCCTCGATACTGGCCAGATAGTGCATCATCGCGCATGCGTGGCGAGCATCACGCCGACAAACGGCCGGTGGCGAATTGGCACAACAAATGGATTTGAGAGCGCAGCCGATATTGTCGTCATCGCCACCAGCCATCCCCCGCCGGTTCCTCCCCCCACCTTGAGCGACAGCCTTGGCGGGCACCATAAATTCATCAGCGATCCATGGGCTTTGGATGCACTTGATGCCGTGGCAATACGCGACAGGGTTTTGGTCGTCGGCACAGGGTTGACGATGGCGGACGTCATCGCTTCCCTCGATGGCAAGGGACATGTCGGCGATATAACTGCCATCTCACGACGCGGACAGCGGTCGCGCAGTCACGCGGCAAAGCCGGTCGAACCATATGGCGATTTTCTCAATCCACCATCGCGAACGGCGCTGGACCTGCTGCGCCGTGTCCGGGATGCCGTCAAAAAGGGAGGGCCATGGCAAGGGCTGTTCGACCGGTTGCGAACGCAGGGGCAGGACATCTGGACGGCGCTTCCCCTGCCTGAGCAGCGCCGCCTGATCCGCCATCTTCGGCCATTCTGGGATACGCATCGTTTCCGCATCGCACCACAAATTGGGGCACTGCTGGACCGGCGCACGGCGGATGGGACATTGACCATATCCGCCGCGTCCATCCAGGCGGCCGGCATGAAAGACGATGGTTTCGCCATTACGCTGAGAGATCGCGCAGGCAATATTGAAACCCGTATCTTCGACGCCGTGATCGCGACCACCGGCCCCGGTCACTCCAGAATACTGGATGGTCAGCCCTTTCTGGCGGGACTGGTGAAAGAGGGGCTCGTTATATCCGATCCGACCGGGCTGGGCCTCGCTGTGGACACGAACAGTCGCCTGTTGGGCGTGCATGGCGCCAACCGGTCAATCTTTGTGGCGGGGCCGCTCGCTCGCGGAAGATTCGGGGAGTTGATGGGCCTTCCCGAAGTAACCAATCATGCCGTCTTCGTTACGGAAAATATTATTTCGTTATTGGGCGAATATCACTCAAACTATGGAACATATATCTATAACAAGGTTAACATGGCATAATATATTATTCACTTTGATATTAAATCAGTGCTTATTATCATGGATCGTGGGTTGAAAAGATGGATATAACAACCTGATCCACTTGGAACATGCATTTCCTAACGGACGCTTACAAGTTTTTCTCGTCCACATTCAGACTCACGGCATTCTCTTGATGCCAGATATCGACCTTTCATCGCTGATCGGCCATGACCGCTGTCGCGCAACGAATGCCAAAGCATGCCCGTCAATCGTTGCGCTCGCCAGCGGAAACCTAGAGCATGATCCGATCAGAATGAATCGGATCATGCTCTAACGATCCTTTGTTTCCGCATTTCCCGAGCCAGCAGATGATGCCATCTGCTTGAAAAAGGCCCTAACTCAGTGCACTTGCGGTCGCCCGTACACGCTCAAGACCTGTCTCACTCAGATCGCGAATGGCGCGAACGAAATTTTCCTGTTCCAGACCTGATACAAGGAACGTCCAGCGATAGGAGCGCAGTTGCTGCGTTTCCAGCCGGGAGCGTTCGTCGTCAGTAAGTTTGCGGTTCGCTGCGTCTTCGAAGGCCACGGAGTCGAACTTCGCTTGCTGCTGCAGCCCCCCATCGAGCAGGCCGCCAATGCCGAGAAATTCGTCAATTGCCGCTTCGATTTCATCCGGAGTTGCCTTGCTGGCAAGTTCGGCCGCAATGATCGTGTCTATCTTGGCATGCTGAGATTCTTCGAGCCAATGGTGCTTGAGCAAGCTCACAAACAACGGATCGAGTTGTTCATCGGTCTTTACACTTTCAAGATAATGGCGCTGGGTCAACCATTCAAGATGAAGGATCAGGATCGCCACTGCAAGTTGGCTATGGCCCAACACCGCAGTGGCAATATCGGCAGCGGGGCCGATGAGGTCGAGCCTGGTCGTCCACGCTTTGCGAAACTCCAGCGAGAAGCGCTCGAACAGTTCCTGATGCTTCGCTTCCTCTTCCGCGAAGGTCAAGATGGCGCGGGTGCGTGTCTTGTCGCCATGGACGTCGTCCTTTGCCCGATCTACGGCAAAAGGAAGGATAAATTCCTCGACCAGCCCGAAAAGATGCAAATAGGTCGCGCCGCGGATTTGATTGAGGATCAGCCGTTCTTTGTCGGAGAGAAAATCGAGTTCATTCGTGCGGGCAAGCGAATCTGGAAGAAACGGCTTTGTGAAATCGAGTGATTTACCTTCACCGATGACATCCTCGATGCGCCAGTCGATTCTGAGAGAGTCCTTGAGTGTCGCGGCATAGGTGTAAGCATGTTGGATTGTCATGACGGCCTCCTGGGTTTTGCTACAGGAGCGAGTGCGACGCCTGTGCAGAGGACATCAAAGCAATAGATATGCCAAATCATAACAACTGTTATAAATCAGTTAGATAACACGATATGGGAGGGCAATTGCACAGGATTTTCCTCAGCATCTGCATAAGAATGCTGATATCATGTTGCTGCACAAACACCTTGATTGCGAGCGCCTTTCTTGCGCTGTGAACAACTGGTTCAACCAGAAACCTGTCATCCCACTGGACTCTGCAACGACAGGCAAGTCCCGGATTCCGTTGTTTCTGCGGGCCGGCGCTGTTCCGGCCGGACGATCTGCCCGGCGCCAGCCTCTTCTCTTTACCATCGATCCGGTATTTGAGCCGCCACAGCTTTCCGCCGCTCGGCTGGACCAGCAGAAGGAGGCCGCCGGTATCGCCCATCTTATAGGGCTTGTCCTTTGGCTTTGCATTGCGAATGGCAATGTAGCTCAATGCCATGGGGGCCACTTTCCATTTCAAATGGCCCCTGAATCTGGCCCCTGAACGAGCGATTGCAGGCGAAGACCCGCGGCCGTCCACGAAGAGAAACCACGCAGGAAACAGCCCAATATGGAAGGCTCGGCGGTGGCCAGCGAATGGCGAAGGAGTTTATGGTGCCGGGGACGGAGTCGAAAAGGCCGGCCAAAAACCCGAAAATAAGCCATTCTTCTCGATTCAAACACAAAGAAGGCCCCCAATAAGGCCCCCCCAATCATTTCTTTTTGGGAGGATGTGGCAATTTTGGCCGTTTGCGGAATGTCCGGTTCAAAGTGCCTATACCGGTATAGCTGCCGTCCCAGAGGCGACAGCTTGTGCACGGCGCAGCCGCGTTCGATCTACGAGCACATTATTGCGAGCGAGAAGAATAAGACCAATAAGTGCAGGCACTCCCGGCTCCGAGAAGTGGCGGGGCCACCCGCATCTCGGGTGCAGTATGTTCTGAACATACCTTCATAGTCTTGGTTCATGCAGACCCTCATGGCACGCCTTACCGCACGGGGAGGCGTTGACCGGCGGTTCCATAAGCCAAAACTAGTGCGAGCAGGTCGCGCAACCATGACCAAGCTGGAGAGCGAATAATCTTTCGGTCGAGGTTTCTGCGTAGGTGAAGCGGCCCCTCTAGAAACGCTACGAATTGCTGCAACAGGGCTTCCGCAACACCTGAATGTATCATGACTCCATCAGTTAAGTCATCGTACTCCGTTCGAGTGCGATGCGAAGTCGAGACCACTTGAGCGAAACGCACATGGGGTGGCCGGACCAACGCCGGCAGCTTCGCGATGTCTTTCCGCCTCAGACCCAGCTTCATGTCTAGGTATGAAAGGACATTTGCTTCATCCGGTATTCCCTCGACGACGCGCCTTTGCGCATATTCTATCAGCGATGCGACGCGACGCCGAACCTCCGGATTGTTTGCATACACATCCAGCAGGGCGGAAAGAGGCAATGCGTTCTCCAGTTCACGAACAGGAAGCACGCGCTGCGCAACGGTAGGATGCACTTCGGTACCAGCGAGCATTTGTACTTGGCGCGCCGTTTCTCCAAGGGGTGCGCTATCATATTTCTTATCGCTATCGAGAACGCATAGGGTCGGGCGGCCCGATTGACATGCGGCGTGATAACAGGCGGCTGTGGTGCCGCCTCCGCCATGGACTAACTCAAGCTGAATTCGCCCGCCGTAGCCCAATTCTTTCGCCATCAGACGGGCAAGTAGTTCAAGTGCCTTCCCGTCAGTGGCAGCGTTCTCCGTGATTAGGCGCGATGGTGCGCAAGAGGCCAAATCCGAGAACAACCGTAATGGCACTCCGATTTGATTGGCGCGTATAGTGCGTCGATCCTCGCCATCGACATTAGCTAGGATCGTCATATCAGATGATCGTGCTTGGCCAGATAGTTCGCTGATTTTGGCGCTAATGTAGTGTCGGAACACTTGCTCTTGGGTGGCAGAAAGAGTGCAGCCTAGGCGTATCGAAGCCGCAACATCTCTGGCTGGCGACAATAGGTGCCACCCTTGTCCATGCGCAGTTATCAGGTTTTCGATTGCCTGATGATAATTGACCCACTCGGCAGCGCCGAAGGCTGCAAAGTTAGGTGATAGCTCTATGATCATTGCGCGCTAGAAAAAAAGCCAATGGGCCAATTAATCAACGTGCCATCGTCTTCAAAGCGGACATCTCTGATCGTTGATGCTTCGTCGCTAGTGTGTCTTTCAAACACATAGATCGCAACGTCATCGTGATTTAAGACACCCTGATGGACCAGCTCTCCTAAACGATTGATTAATGCCTCACTGTGAGTTTCGATGACAAAGCGAGCCGCGCGTTGCGGATTGCCATGTTCCGATTTTGCTGAAATTGACCTAGCGAAAACATCTGCGAGCTTGGATTGATAGGCGGGGTGCAGATGAAGTTCCGGCTGTTCCATGGCGATTATAATTGGACCTGCTGCTGATGGGGTTCTTGCACGCCGCGACCATACTTGAGCCATAATTGGCAGAACTTGGGAGAAGCCGTAGCCCATGTCCGCGATGTTATAGAAGCGGTCTGAGGTTTGCTCCCTCAGTTGCAACTGAATATGGCCTGTCGATCTTTCTACTTTTACCGCGTATCCAACAGCATCCAGGAGCCAATCCGAAAACTGCCTTTGCTGCGTAACGGTCAGTGAGTTCAGAAACATCGCCAAGTTCCTGCCCTGCGGATCAATTTGATCAACAGCCAATTCTTGCATACGATAATAGCGTTCGCCGGTGGCACGCGACGGCCCTACATACGAAACCGCCGAGAACGTCGATGTCACTTTCCTTTCAATTGACGCGAGAATATCTGGCAGTTCCCAAAGCATGAAAAGTGAGCGTATGTGGCTGAAATCTTTGTAGCCAGCCTCGCTGGAGAGAAGTTTGGTGAGGTCTTTTGTCGACTTCAAAGTTGCAGCGTCTTGTAGGCTCGCGACAAACTTCCATCCAGCCCGGTAAGGCATCCTATGAAGCATCTTCGTGATGGTGTTTTCTCGAACGCGCGTTGGCAGCCGGTCGGTGAAAAACTTCCTGATCTCTCGCTCAACCGCTTCCAACGCACGCGTCCGCCCCGGATAGAAATTCCTTCCGACGGGTTCATGGGCGCTTCTGATTAGTTGTGGAACTACCTCCGAAGTCGAAAATCGATAGCGTTCGGTCGAAAGGAGCCGAGTGAAATCAATATCGTTCACTCTGACCGTTGACGCTGATCCTTTCGCGTCAATTTCAATAAATAAACGATCATCTTCGACTGAAATCTCGAAGCTCCTTAGTCGAGTTCTCCCGTCATGCTCATTGAGCGAGATGGCGATACGCACAGCGGCAGCCTCGGCGTCGTGCTCCATGTAGTAGTAATATGAATTGCGCGCCAGTCGGATAGGCCCCAAGTCAAATTCAAGTGAGATAGACTGATCGCGTGCAAATGTGGATATTACTTCTCGCGCCGATCCAAAATCAACTAGGTCGCCATACCATAGGATGGGTGCATTGGATCGCGTTCTAACGCTTTGTTTTAGCAGGGGCAGTGTTCGCAAAACGGTGCTTTTACCACTGCTGTTCTGACCGAGTAGCAGTGTAATGGGCTTGATTGCGATGTCACCTGTGTCCGCGAGTGAACGTATGTTGCGCAGGCGAATTGCTCTCATGTCTTTTTACATGCCTTTCAGAGATAGCGGCATAGCTACTATGTTGGGGTCAGTGTGTCGAGCTTGCAGGTTGGCGGTGTGCAACAGGGGCTTCCCCTTGTCCGCTCTTGCCGAAAGCTGACATCCAGCGTCCGGCAGGCGAACGACCGCTTCGTCCCAGAGCAGGTCAAAGCGGAATGTCCGCTCCCAAGCACGGTGAAGTCGCCGTGGAATGGCGGGAAGTGGCGCAAAACTGACTGACACGACTGCGATCGGCAAAGTGATTAGGGATCGGGGCGCGATCCGTATGCTCCGCCATACGCCCGGCAGGTGCGTTGCCTTGTCGGGCTGCTCCACATCGCAGGGAACCGTGGGAAAATGGGAACAGAGGTCACAACACCCTGAAATGAAACCTAAAACGGCGTTCCCGGTTCGTCGAACGCTGTTCCCTGAAAGTTGCGCTGGGAACAGTGTCAATGGCGCCAGATGTCCGCAATTACAGCAAGTCCGACCTCTCAGGCCGGCTCAGCATCCAATATCTTGTGGACCGCGCTACGCGAGCAATTCAGCCGCCGGGCGATCGCTGAGGCCCCAACGCCCCCGAGTTGCTCCCAGGGTAAAATCAGGTATCTGAATTTCCCCCATCAATCGTCAAAGCCGGGCACGAAATCGTGAGTCCCATTGTCCTCACCGCCCCAATCCGGCGCGATCGACCCAGCGTGGTTCGCCAATCCGGCCAGCTCGGCTGGCCGAACATAGGCCCCCTGCCTATCGGCGGGCTTGCCCAGGTCGCTTGCGTCCCATTCCAGAATCGTCGCCCGTACCGTGTAGAAGCGAAGGTTTTGATCCCCGATACGCTGCTTACGTTTGGGCCGCCCGCCATCGCCGGGAACCAGAAAGCCATGCGCTTGAAGAACACTCGCAGCTTCCTTTAGATCGCAGCCAGTCAGAATTTCGCCCCAGCCGTTATCATGGAAAAGATAGCAGGATGCGCCCGGCTCAATGTGGTGCAGATAGCCCAATGTCGAAAGCGAACGGGCTTCACCTTCCCGGTTGCTGGTTTCGCCGTCGCTCGGATCATTTCCAATTCCCGGCTGGACCTTGGATTTGGGAACGTTGGCAAAGCGTGATTGCCCTGCCTGTATCGCATTGCGGACCCGCTCCAGTATCTGGCGATGCTCTCGCAAGCCGGTGCGCCCGAAGCCAGCCGCCCAAGCATTGAAGCACTTCAACGCCGCCGTCTCTGCTTGACCGACGCCCCATGGCACGATGCCGAGCGCTGCCGCCATTTCGCCAGCCGCCCCGACGGCAGCGAAACGCAAGGCGCCGCGATGAACCTGCCCGCTATCGTCTTCTTGCTTAGCTTTCCCTGCGATAACCTTGGCCAGCCGCTTGGTCTCACCCTGCCAATGGGCAGGATCAGCAACAAGACCACGCACAAAAGCAGGACCAGCGTGGCCGTAGTGAACGGCACAGGTCGCCTTAACCGCATCGGAAAAGGCGGCTGGACTGGCCATGTTGTGCAGGACTTCCCATGCCCCAAAGCCCGCCCCAGCATCGGCTGTCAGGTCGAGCAAGCGCAGTTCTTGTCCGGCCATCGTCCGTTCGCCTCTCTTGGCGGCGCGCATATGATCGGCAAGACCGATTTCCCCGGTGCTGCATACCATCACGCGCCATTCGGCGCGGCGGCGCAACGCCCCGCTCTGTTGCGCCCGCGCCTTCCCTTGGCCGCTGGCGAGAGCATAGGCGGCGCTGCCTGCCTCTTGCGGATCAACAAGCGCCAGCTCGTCAAGGATCAGCAGCGTTTCGGTATGTCCATGGGCGACGCCCTCCAGGGCATTGCCAGTCGCCCGCCAGCTTGACGCAAAGCCCAGCGACCCGCCGCCGCCCCAAACGCTACCAGCCGCCATGGCGAGCGACGTTTTGCCCGTGCTGGACGACCCGCGAAAGTGAAAGCCGCCACCCTCCATATCGAGCCAGCGCATGATTGGCCCAACAAAGGCCAGCGAAATGGCAAATGTCAGCAGATTGTTGCCCGATGCGAGCGCGGCCAGGTTGCGTTTCCAGCCGTCCAAACTGCCGTTCTGGCGATAGTGCAGAGCCGATGCCGCCCCGTCGAAATGGACCGGCTCTGCGCCCGGCGGCGCAATAACGGCATGTGGCAAGACAAAGCGGCTGGCATCAACCCAGCCGGTCCTTTCCGCCAGGGTGAGGCGGGCGCTATGCGTCACCGCCCGGAGGAAGCGAATGAACCGATCGCTCTGGCCTGTCGCGGACAGGATCAGCATTCCCGCACCCGCCATTTCCGCCCGCACCGCACCCGCGTCCGACGCCAGCGCCGCCCGCTTGATGGTCCTGCGCTTTTCCATCCCGTCGCGGTCCCGGAACCGGATCAGCAAGCCCCAATCGCCGCCGTCCCCGTCGCGCGCCTCGCCCATAATATCGAAGGGGTCGGACAGTCGGACGGTACGCGCCTCGGCTCCGTCTTTACCCGGCTCAAGCCAGTACAGTCCGTCCGCATCGAGCGTATATCCATGCGGGATCTCCAGCCGCCCAGAACTGGCGGCATCGAGCGCTGCGCCGATCAGCGCCAGCAAGTCAGCCAAAAAAAAGCCGGGCGGAAACGGATCGGCACAATCCCATGCGGCTGGCAGCGAGGCGGAGAGTTGGACTATTGCCGCCCCCTCTGCTCCAGCCGCCAGCACGGCGTTTCGGACGGCCTCTGCGGCTTCGCGGCCGGGCATGTCGGCATCGGGCAGTATCGCCACCCTTCGACCCGCAAGCACTGCCCAGTCCGCCTTGCCGACCGCCTTTGACCCGCCGGACCATGACGCGACCGCGAAGCCCGGAAACAGGGCTGCGGCTGCATCTGCTGTCTTTTCGCCTTCCACGATCAGAACAGGCGCGGCTGGAGCCAAAGCGAGCCGATCCAACCCGAAGAGCGGGCGAGGGACCGGCGGTGCACCCCAGCGCCATCCCAGCCGCCCGGCATCCCGCCATAGTGTTTGCGGCAGGATTTCCTTGGACCCGTCCGGCTTATCGAAGCGACAAACCCAATGGATCAGTCCGCCAGCCGCGTCACGATAAGCCCATGATGCAGAAGGCCTACCATGGTGATTGTGGGAGGTGCGAGCGTCCGGAGCACCGGCTGGCACCGGGCGGACCCAGTCGCCTTTGGGCTTGGGCGCGCCCTTTCGTTTGGACTCGGGCATATCCCCGGCCGGTACGTCACCTCCAGCCGCAATGGACTTGGAAACATTGGCAAAGGGATCGTCCAGCTTCTCGTTCATGCCCACGGGGAAACCCCCATGGATTCCGCTAGCCGAATGGCAGCCTCACGCTGAGCCAGGCCCGCAACGAACGCCGCCAAGCTCACCAGATCGCCGCCGCCGTCACCCGTCGCAAAGTCCGCCCACCGGCCTGTCGTGACATTGACCTTGAAGCTCCCCAACCGCCGATCCGGGCGCAGCGGATTGCGAGCGACATACTCGTGGCCTTCCATCCGACCAACGGGCAGCAGACCCCGCACAACAGCAACAGCGTTGGCCAGCGCCGCGCTGTTGATCCGCTGAAAGTCGATCCGGCCGGATGCTGCGGCACTGCTTCGCCCAATCATCGATCGCCTTCCAGCAGCTTGTGCAGAGCATGGGCGGGGATGAGCGTCCGGTTGCCGATCTTGACGACTTCCAGCCGTCCGGCGGCAATCAACTGATAGAGCCGCGTCCGGCCAAGGGACGTGGCGCGGCTGGCCTCTTTGATCGAATAGGCGAGAGGCGCGCCCGATGGTGTGTCGTTCATTTGGAACTCCCGTGTTCGAGGGAGTTCGGTAAAATGCACATTAGTCCGCTGCCGTCAGCAAGACCGCGCTCCAATCGCTAATCGAAGCGATTGGAAAAGTAGTTTTCCCAATAACGATCGGAAAAGAAAACAGCATAGAAAGGGTGTATCGAGCCGTCCTTTTGGAACGCTCGATCTCGCCAGGCAGCATAGTGTTGGGCCGGCGCAGATGACTTCTCGCCTAGACCGAATTTCGTGCGAGCGTCGGCAATCGCCGAATCATATATGCCAGAACTTTGCCCGTACTTGTGCAGGTAAAAGGCCACATAGGCCCCGATATTCGCGTTTCGAGCGTATCGATCAGCAGCGGCCTTTTCGCCCTGCTCCCCCTTTTTCCGGCCCCGAGCCTCGACCAAATATCTTCCATCGCCTTCTAGTTCTATCGCAGCCGCCAGTTTTAAGGAGAGCCAAATAGGAAGAGGGTAGCCCGCGCGTAGGTAGGAGGCGAGGGGCGCTAAATCCCCATTGTCCATTCCGTCCTCTACCTCCCCAGCCAAGTCGCGAAGGCGCTGAGGCCAAGTTTCATAGTCAAGAGAATCGAACGCCAGCGCGTCCGGTTGCCACCCGAACATCGCCAGAATCGTTTCGCGGATATCGGAACGTTGTTCGTCTGCCACTACCGCCGCTCTCCGGCTGGCGGAGGTACGGGGAGGCCACACGCGCGCGAATTTTCCTTCGTTGGGAGCGGACTTTTCCGTTCCCATGTTCCCAGAACGGCGCGAGGGTTGGGGAACAGACCGCTACCCTCCAAACGCAAGGCATTCTGCCTGTTTGACATCATATGTTCCCAAGTTCCCACTGTTCCCTTGTAAATCATGACTTCCCGAAAGCCGTCCGGAAAATGGGAAATAATTCCCCGATATTCCCGGCCCTGCGCATGATCGCAAATCCGGCCTACAAGTATGCCCGGATCGGGCGGGCAGGGTCGTGGCGGCAACGCGGCGCAGCCTTTGAGTTGGCGAACACCCCGGCCGTCCGGCTCGCATCTCTGAGACCGCCTGGTAGGCCGCCCCATCCGGAAAACGCATCGTGCGAAAATAAAATCTGCCCATGAGAGGGACGGCGGTCCTATGGCCGACACGGCTACTGACTTTTCACCCCCCCCCCCCCCC
>Ga0068853_100000357_pt1 | contig 31469 bp, 27 predicted proteins | sample KBSCornC32_FD_65655 | JGI IMG/M metagenome (GOLD analysis project Ga0068853, IMG submission 65655) | Corn rhizosphere microbial communities from Kellogg Biological Station, Michigan, USA - KBS Corn C3-2 | ecosystem: Host-associated > Plants > Roots > Rhizosphere > Soil ... | reverse complement strand
GTGCGCGACTGGGCGCGCGCGCGCGCGTTCCTGCTCGAGGCGATGGCATGAGCAGCGGCGCCGGCCCGCTCGAACGGCGCTGGCGCGAACTCGCGCCGTTGTTCGACCACGCATTCGAGCTCGACGCCACGGCGCGCTCGGCCTACCTCGATTCGATCGGGGACAGCGAACTGCGCGAAGCGCTGTGCACGCTGCTCGCCGGCACGGATCGCGACAGTCCGATCGACGCCGGCAGCGGTCGCTACGCGGCCGAACTCGTCGGCATCGGCCTCGAGGGCCGGCGCATCGGGCCGTGGCGCATCGGCGGTGCGATCGGCGCCGGCGGCATGGCCACCGTGTTCGCCGCGCGGCGCGAGGATGGCGCCTACGAGCAGCAGGTCGCGATCAAGATCCTGCGCCACGGACTCTACGATCCGTACGAGCGCGAACGCTTCGTGCGCGAGCGCGCGATCCTCGCCCGGCTCGAACATCCGCACATCGCGCGCCTGCTCGACGGCGGCCTCACCGCCGAAGGCGTGCCGTGGTTCGCGCTCGAGTACGTCGATGGCGCGCCGGTCACGGACTGGTGCGACGCGCGACGACTCGACCTCGACGCGCGCCTGCGCCTGTTCGGCGACATCTGCGCCGCGGTCGCGTACGCGCAGCGCAACCTCGTCGTGCATCGCGACCTCAAGCCGTCGAACATCCTGGTCGACCGCGACGGTTGCCTGAAGCTGCTCGATTTCGGCATCGCTCGCCTGCTCGGCGCCGATGCCGGCAACGAGGCGACGCGCACCGATGCGCGCAGGCTGACGCCGGCCTATGCCGCACCGGAGCAGCGCGACGGCGGCGCGATCACGACCGCGACCGATGTGCATGCGCTCGGCGTGCTGCTGCACGAAATGTGCAGCGGCCAACGACCGCAGTGGCGCGAGGACGGCACCCTGCGCATGCCGGCGCCAGACCAGCGCGCGGCGCACGCGCGCTCGACCGACCCGCATGCACTGCGCCGACGCCTCGACGGCGAACTCGGCCTGGTCATGGCGAAAGCGCTGCGCGCCGATCCGGCCGAACGCTACGCCGGTGCGGCCGAACTCGGCGACGAGTTGCGCCGACTCGCCGACGGCAAGCCGTTGCGCGCGCGACCGGATTCGCGCGCGTACCGCGTCGCGAAGTTCACGCGACGCCATCGCGTCGCGCTCGCGGTCGGCGGCGCGTTCGCGCTCGCCGTTCTCGCCGGCACCGCGGCGACCGCGTGGCAGGCGCGCGCCGCGCGCGCGCAAGCGACCCGCGCCGATGCCGTGCGTGATTTCGTCCTCGCGCTGTTCGACGGCATCACGCCCGACGAGAGCAAGGGTCGCGTCGTCAGCGCGCGCGAACTGGTCGACCGTGGCGCCGCGCGCATCGGCGAGACGCTGGCGCGTGAACCCGAGGTCGAAGCCCCGCTCGCGACCGCGCTGGCCACTGCGTATCGCCAGCTCGGCGACTATGTGCAGGCGGCGACGTTCGCCGAGCGTGCACTCTCCGCCGCCGACGACGCGACCACCCGCAGCGGCGCGCTGGTCGAACGCGGACGCACGCGCGCCGCGCAGGGTGACTACGACGCGGCCGAACGCGACCTGCGCGACGCACTCGCCGCGACACCGGACGCTGCGCGCAATGCGACACGCCTGCGCCTCGCCGACGTGCTGGCCGAGCGCGGCCGCCTCGACGAGGCCCTCGCGCTCACGACGGATACGCTCGCGCGCGTGCGCGAGCCGGACGAACGCGCACGCGCGCTGTCGGCGCTCGGTGGCATCCACTTCGGGCAGGGCAAGCTCGACGATGCCGCGAAGGAACTCACGCAGGCGCTCGCGCTCGCGCGCGCCGCGCACGGCGAGGCGCACACGCAAACCGCGACGGCCGAGCACGATCTCGGCGTGGTCGTGTTGCAGCAAGGCGATGCAAGGACCGCCGCCACCCTGTTCGAGCAGGCGCTGGCGACGCGACGCGCCCTGCTCGGCGAGCACCCCGACGTCGCCGACAGCGAGTTCAACCTCGGCGCGGCCGCTCGACGCGGCGGCGACGCCGAGCGCGCCGCACAACTCGTCGGCGACGCGCTCGCGATGCAGCGCAAGCTGCTCGGCGCAAACCATCCGGCGGTCGCGCGCAGCCTCAACTCGCTCGCCCTGCTCGCCAGCGAGCGCGGCGACCCGGCCGGCGCGGCAACGCGAATGCGCGAGGCACTCGCGGTCGCGCGCGCGACCTACGGGCCGACGCATGCGACGGTCGCGACGATGCTGACCAACCTGGCCGGCATGCAGCGCGCCGCCGGCCGCTACGACGAGGCCGAGGCAAGCGCGCGCGACGCGGTCGCGACGACGATCGCGGCCGTCGGCCCCGATCACTACCTGGTCGGCATCGCGCGACTCGGCCTCGGCGGCGTGCTCGCGGAACGCGGCAACGGCGCCGCCGCCATCGACGAACTGCGCGCAGCGCATGCCTTGCTCGCGGCGAAACTCGGCGCCGACCACCAGGACACGCTGCTCGCACGCGCCACGCTGGCGAACGCGCTGCGCGAAGCAGGCCACGTGGCCGAAGCGCGCACCCAGGCGGACGCGGCGCTTGCCGCAGCGGAGACCGCCTTCCCGGCTGGCCACCCGCGTCGCGGACGCATCCGCCTGACCGCACTCCTCGCCGCGGTGGACGACCACGACTGCGCGCGCGCGCAGGCGCTGATGGATACGACCGAATCCGACCTCGCGAAGGCGGGCGCCGGCGGCCGCGGAGACCGCGCCTGGCTCGCGCTCGCACGTGCGCGTTGCCTGCGCGCGAGCCATTCGCCGGAAGCCGCGGCAGCCACGGCGACCGCGCGCGCCGAGCTTGCTGCGCTGCCGTTCGCGCCGCCGGCGCTCGTCGCGGCCGCAAGGCTGCTCGATCGCTGAACGGGGCTGTCGGCACGGGATCGGAGGTCGCCTGTCCTCCCGTGCAGCGCTTCTGCGCCTGATCCGGAGTACGTCCCCACCAAGGCACTCCATGTCACGCAAACGGATCCAGCGGTTCACCCTGGCGACCATCGTCGTCGCGGTGGTTGGCGTCGCGCACGCGAGCACGCGCACATGGCCCGGCGCCGCACCCTGCACCGGCACCCTGCAGGCCTGCCTCGATGCGAGCGCGAATGGTGACCGCATCGAGATTGCGAGCGACACGATCGCCGAGGACATCAGCCTCTACGACATGGATCGCACGCTCGCGCCGGCGCCCGGCTTCAGGCCCGCGTTCGGTCCGGGGCACTGGCTCAGCATCACCAGCAGCACGCTGTCCGGCGACCGCAGCGTCAGCGTCAGCGGCTTGTCGTTCGTCGACGGCTATGTCTTCGCGAGTTACCAGGGCATCGGCACCGCGAACTACGACCTGAGCAAGCTGATCCTGAACCGCGCCAGCCTCGACACGGCCAACTACATCCGGGTGCGGGCCGAAAGCGGGACATTGAATGCGAGCGTGCGCGAAAACCGCATCGTCGGCGTACCGGCGGCCACGCTGCAGGGAATGATCACCCTGCAGGCGCAAGGCGGAACGCTCGAAGCCGACGCGTACTACAACCGCGTCGAATGCCCGAACGCGGAGTTGACCAACGGCGCCGGCATCCTCGCCACCTACGAGGGCAGCGGCAGCAGCGGCGGCGTCCGCCTGCACGGCAACGAGGTACGCGGATCGTTCGCGTTCGGCAGCATCCTCGCATCCGAAGGCCTCGGTTCCGGGACCGCCGCATCCTTCGACGCGCGCGTCTACAACAACGTCGTCGTCGGCACCGGAGCAGCCGGTTCGATGGGCATCCGCTATCTCGTGAACACCGGCACGATCGATGCGCAGACGGTTGCGAATACCGTCACGCGCGTCGATTGGGGCATCTCGGCCGGACCGTACAGTGGCGCGGCGCCGGCCGCGCGCATCGACGGACTCGTATCCAGCAACCTCGTGCGCGCCGGCCTCGGCCTGTTCATCGACGCCGCGCATGCGCCAGCGCTGACCAATGACTACAACCTCGTCAATGCGTCGGCGAACCTCGCGACCCTCGGCGCACACACGATCACCGCGGATGCGCGCGTGGTGTCCGACGCCATGCCGCGCCTGCGCGGGGATTCGCCGGCAATCGATGCGGCAGACACCGCCACCGTCGGCCTCGGCATGCTGTTCGCCGGCTTGCCCAACCTCGATGCGGACGGCATGCGCCGCATCAAGACCTGGTTCAGCCCGGACAGGATCGACATCGGCGCCTACGAGTACGGCGATGCCGGCTTCGCGCATGTCACGACCGCCGCGAACACATCCGCCCATGTCACCCACCTGCACGACCCGGCCATCGACGGTGTCGCGACGGCGCACCTGCAGGTGACGCAGCACCCGTTCCCGCACGGGGCGAGTACCGATCATCCCTTCGGCACCTGGCTGGACGGCTCGACCTGGACGGTATTCGCCGAGGACATCACGGCGCTGCCCGTCGGCATGGACTACGACATATTCTCGCCCGCCCCGGGCGCCGGCGCATTCCGCCATGCCGCCGATGCATCGAACACCGCCGTCTGGCAGACCCGCATCGACGACACGAGCGTCAATGACCTGCCCGACCGGATGCTGTTCGTGACCCAGGACTACGGCGCCAGTGCGGTTTACAACCCGCACGAGGTCGGCGTCCGCTACGTACCGACATCGACCAGCACCGGCGACTGGTACATCGTCAACCTCGACCGTACGGCCGCCGGCCCCGTGCCGGTCGGCGCCGGATTCAGCGTCTACGCCCAGGCCGCGAGTCCGAATGCGTTCCGCGTGACGAAGGTCGCCGGTGTCGACGGCAGCAGTACGATCCCGCTCGACCATCCGCTTCTCGATGGCGTGGCGTGCGCGCAGCCGATCGTCACGCGCGTGGACACCGGTACGGCCGTCGCAGGCGGTCATTTCGACGTCTACTACGACGACAGCGTCCAGCGCTGGAAGATCAAGGGGTACGAAGCTGGCGGCATCGCGCCCGGGACGCAATTCAACGTGCTGGTGAATCCGGCGCAGGTCGCCGCATGCACCGACCGGATCTTCGCCGACGACTTCGATTGACCCATTCCGCTTCGCGAGTACGATGGCGTCGCGAGAGGAGCTTCCGATGCAGAACACGACAAGGTGCCTCGCACTCTTCGCGCTCGCGCTCGCGAGCGCATCGGCGATTGCCGCCACCCGCACCTGGCCGACCGCCGGGCCCTGTGCCGGCGGAACCCTGCAGGACTGCATCAATGGCGCGACGGCGAACGACATCGTCGAAGTCGCCAGCGATGCGGTCATCGACGAGAGTCCGGCGTTCGGCGTGCCGCTGACGCTGCGCGCGGCGAGCGGCTTTGCGCCGCAACTCGCACTCGATCGCGTCATCACGGCGACCGCGGCGACCGACGGCGAGTACGCGGTCGAAGGCTTCACCCTGTTGCGCGGCTTCGTCTATCTCAGCCACACCGGCGGCAATGCGAGCCTGCGCGTGCGGCGCGTGCGCGTGCTCGCGCCGCTTGCCAGCGGCACGGCGGAGATCGCGCTCTACAGCAACACCACCGCGCCGTTCGCCTACGACATCGGCGAGAACGATCTCGCGTTCGCATGGGACACCTACGATGGCGCGATCCATGCGGCGCTGCAGATTCTCGATGCGCAGAGTGGCACGAGCAGCGGGCGCATCCACGACAACCGCATCGATGCGGCCGGCGGCTGGTCGGTCGGCGCGCTGCTCAGCAGCAACAATCGCACGCACACGACGCGCGTCGACGGCAACTGGATCCGCGGCGGCCACGCCTACGGCAGCATCCAACTGCGCCAGGGCAACAGCGGCGGCACCGGCGGCGGAAGCCTGACCGCCTACGTCGTCAACAACGTCGTCACGCCATTGCGCGAGCGCAACGATGCCTACGGCATCCGGGCGGAGGTCTACGCCGGCAACCTTGCCCTGCAGGCCTTCAACAACACCGTGGCCGGCGCCTACAGCGGCGTGAACATCTACGCGGCCGGCGGTACCACCCTGAGCGGACGCGTCGCCAACAACCTGCTCTCCGGCAACATCCTCAATCTCGCCTACAGCGGCAGCGGCAGCATCGCCAACGACCACAACCTGCTGTACGACGGCAGCGTCAGCGGCACCACGCCGGGGGCCGGCACGATCACCGCCGATCCGCTGCTGCGCGGTGCACCCGGCAATCCGTGGCTCAACCCGGGTTCGCCCGCGATCGACGCCGCCGACAGCGCAGGCCTGTCGAGCGTGCTCGGCAGCGCCGGCCTCGCGCGCGTCGACGGCGCCGGCCTTCGTCGCTTCAAGGGTGCCGGCGACCTCGCCGACATCGGCGCACTCGAATACGGCGACACGACCTTCCTGCATCGCACGGCCAATCCGACCGCGTCCGCTTCCAGCGTGCTCGACGACCCGAGCGTGAACGGACAGGCGTCGCGTCGACCGCAGTCGAGCGCGAACTGGAATCCGGACGGCAGCGTCGGCCTGTACTGGAACCATCCGGTCAGCGCCGGCTACAGCGACATCAGCGCCGAATGGTCGCTGCGCGACGAGGACCTGACGTTGTTCGGCGACGACGTCCGCTTCGACCTGTTCGCACCGGCCGACGGCAGCGGCAATCTCGCGCATGTCGCGACCGCGGCGAACGTGAGCGGGTTCACCACGCGCATCGCGGCCGCCGGACTCGACGACGAACCGGACCGGATCCTGCTCGCGACGCGCAATTCGCGCGATCCGGATGGCACCGTGTACGACGACGTGCATCCATTCGGCGTCTTCTACTTCGCCTTCGGCGGGCCGGGTTCATGGTTCGTCTCGCATCTCGACGCGACCGACATGGGCGTCGGCGGCGGCTACAACGTGTACTGGCAGGAACCGAGCGCGAACGCGTACCGGCATGTCGCGACGGCGGGCAACAGCACCGACAACTTCACCCTGCTCGACCACCCGCTGCTGAACGGCAGGGAGTGCGCACGCCCGCATGTGACGCAGAGCGCGGGCCAGGGCGTGTACAACGCCCACCAGATCGGCGTCTGGTACACCGGCTCGCGCTGGTCGGTGTTCAACCAGGACGGCGCGGCGATGCCGGTGGACGCCGAATTCGACGTCGTCGTCGATGCGCAGCAGGCGTTCGAGTGCAGCGACGCGATCTTCGCCGACGGGTTCGACTGAATCGCGGTGCGCCGGCGAAACGCGGCTCTCACCAGCGCGGCACGCCGGCGTCTCCCGGCAGGCGGCCTTCGCGGTAGAGGTCTTCGAGGTACGCGATCAGCGCTTCCATCATGTGGCGCGTCTCGGTGCCGTTCACCTGCACCGCACGCTCGATCTGGGCTTTGGTCAGCGGCCGGCTCACCGGCTCGCCGGCCTGCCTGGCCAGTTCGATCGCGAGTTCCGCCAGGCGCATCGAGTAGCCTCGCAGGGCGACCGCCTCGTCGACGAATTCACGCGTGAGGGAAAAATCCTGGTTCGACATGGCGCTCGGACTCCGACGGTATCGGGACGTCCCATTCTCGCACCTCGTGCGCAGGCCTGCTGCTGCAATGCAGCCGTCGCGTCGGGCACAATGACGGCATGCGAATCTGCGTCTATTGCGCGTCGAGCGAACATGTCGACCGCGCCTACCACGAGGCCGCCGGCCAGCTCGGGCGAACGCTCGCCGAGCAGGGCTGCACACTCGTCTACGGCGGCGGTGCCGTCGGCCTGATGGGCTCGCTCGCGAACGGCGCGCTCGCGGCCGGTGGCGACGTCATCGGCATCATCCCGCGCTTCATGACCGAGGTCGAATGGCAGCACCCGGGACTTGCCAACCTCGAAGTCGTCGAGGACATGCGCGAGCGCAAGCATCGCCTGCTGACCGGCTCCGACGCGGTGGTCGCGCTGCCGGGCGGCTGCGGCACGCTGGAGGAACTGTTCGAGGCGATGACGCTGAAGCGCCTCGCGCTGTACCTGAAGCCGATCGTGCTGCTCGACACGAACGGTTTCTACGCGCCGCTCGAGCGCTTCCTCGAACAGACGATCGAACAACGTTTCATGAATCCACAGCATCGCGCCCTGTGGACGTCGGTCGCGCGCGTCGAGGACGTGCTGCCGACGATCCGTGCGACGCCGGACTGGGATGCGACTGCGCGCAGCTACGCGGCGGTGCGGTAGGACGGTACGCGTGGAGCGCTCGACCCGCCCTACTCGAAGCGGCTCAGCTCGCGATCGGAGTCGCCTGCCGCGGAACCGGAGTCGGCGTCGGGATCGTCGAACAGGCTCATCGGCGCAGCTTCCTCGCCGCCCTCGTCGCTGCGCTTCACCTGGCCGGGCTCGCTCGCGGCCTTCTGCTTTTCCCAACGCGTCTTGATCGGATTCGCCGATTCGGCCACTTCGAGAGCGCCCAGCAGCTCCTGCTTCTGTTCCTCGGGCAAATCCGCCCAATGGCAATCGGCGAGCGCGCCGGCCATCGAGTAGAGCAGGTTCAGGCTCGGCCGGAATCCGGCGCGCTTGACCTTGAGGAACGTCTCCACCGGCCCGATGCGCGCGAGGTCTTCGGTCGTGCGCACGCCGACCTGGCGCAACCACGCCGCCGACTTCGGTCCGACGTTGCGGATCTTCACATCACGCGCGCTCATGCCTGTTCCGCTCCCATGTTCGAATGATGGCGCTCAGCGCAGCGATTCGACGAATATTTCGCACAGCGCTTCCATGCCCGCGCGATCGTCGTCGTCGAAGCGCGCCAGGCGCGGACTGTCGACGTCCCATACACCGAGCAGGCGGCCTGCTGCGTCGACCAGGGGCACCACGATTTCGGACTGCGACGCGCTGTCGCACGCGATGTGGCCGTCGAACGCGTTGACGTCCTCGACCAGTTGCGTCCTGCGCTGCGCTGCCGCGGTGCCGCACACGCCCTTGCCGAGCGCGATGCGCACGCAGGCGGGCTTGCCCTGGAACGGACCGACCACGAGTTCGCTGCCGTCGAAGAAATAGAAGCCGCACCAGTTGATGTCCGGCAGCGCGTGCCAGACCAGCGCGGACAAATTCGCCGCATTCGCGACGCGGTCGCGTTCGCCGTGCAGCAGGCCGCGCGCCTGCGCGACGAGCTCGCGGTACTGCCCGGTCTTGTCGGTCGATTGAAGCGTTGCAGCCTGGAACATGGACACTCCGGCGCCGGCGCGCATCGTCGCATTGTAGCGATTCGCCGCCGGCCGCGCTTTGCCCACGCGCCGACATTCCCTATGCTGGCGCGATTGCAACGGAACCGCTGGACGATGAAACCGGACCTCGACGATGCATTGCGCATTCGCCGCCACCAGCCGACGCGACTGGAAGGCTTCATCGACGCCACTTTTGCGTTCGCCGTGACCCTGCTGGTGATCTCGATCGGACATACCGCCGATTCGGTGCCGGAGATGCTGCACGCCTTGCGCGGCGTGCCGGCGTTCGCGGTGTGCTTCGTCCTGGTGGCGCGCCTGTGGAAGGCGCATCGCGACTGGAGCCGCTACTACGACATCGAGGACGGCACCACGATCGTCCTGAGCCTCGCGCTGGTGTTCGTGGTCGTGATCTTCGTTCATCCGCTGCGCCTGCTGTTCGCGTTGTTGTTCGTGTGGATCAGCGCGGGTTACCTGGTCGACCAGCCGGTCGGGCTGCACGACATCGAGGAGCTGCGCCAGGCGTTCGAGGTGTACGGCGTCGGCTTCGCGGTGATCGCAGGCTTGTTTGCGCTGCTCTATCGCCACGCCCTGCGCCGCCGCGCGCTGATCGGCCTCGACGCGCGCGAGATCGTCGCGACGCGCATGCATGTCGCGCTGTGGACCGCGCTCGCTTCCATTGCGACGCTGTCGACACTGTGCGCGACACTGGTTCCGCGCCATGCCGAGGAGCCGTTCGTGTTCACCGCGCCCGGGATGGTCTATGCGCTGGTCGGCATCGTTACGCCGCTGGTGCGGCGCCACTACGCGCAGCAGATGCCCGCCTTGCAGGTGTCGGCATGAGTCGCGGCCTGTTCGTCAGCGGCACCGACACCGGCATCGGCAAGACCTGGTCCAGTTGCGTGCTGCTCGCGGCGTTGCGCGCGCGCGGCTTGCGTGCGGTAGGCATGAAGCCGGTCGCAAGCGGTTGCCGCATGACCCGGCACGGCTTGCGCAACGAGGATGCCGAAGCCCTGAGCGGGGCGAGCACGGCGGCGCCTGCCTATGCCGACTGCAATCCGTTCGCATTCGCCGCACCGATTGCACCGCACCTCGCCGCAGCGATGGACGCCCGCGAAATCACGCTCGAGCCGATCCGCAACGCGTACGCGCAACTCGCCGAAGGCGCGGACCGCATCGTCGTCGAGGGCGTCGGCGGCTGGGCAGTGCCGTTGTCCGACACGCTGATGCAGGCCGATCTCGTGCGCGCCCTCGAACTGCCGGTCATCCTCGTCGTCGGCGTGCGCCTGGGCTGTCTCAACCATGCCCTGCTCAGCGCGCGCGCGATCGAAGCGGATCGTTGCAGGCTGGTCGGCTGGATCGCCAACCGCATCGACGCCGGGATGGCGTTCGCGGCTGCGAATATCGATGCGCTGTGCGCACGCATCGAGGCGCCATTGCTCGGCGTGCTCGATCACGCGCCGGAAGGGATGAGCACGCAGTTCGCGCCGGCGCTCGACGTGCGGGCGCTCTGACCGGTGCACATGGCCGAGCCCTCGACGACGGCCGCGCGACGCTACCTGCCCTGGCTCGTCGCAGGCGCGGGCTTCGCCTTCGATCTCGCCGCGTTCTGGCCCGGCCAGATGTCGTTCGATTCAGCCTCCGCCTGGTGGCAGGCGCGCGGCGGCGCCGGCAACGACATCGTGCCGCCGGGCTTCACGCTCGCATGGCGGATCGGGCAATGGGTCGCCGATGGACCGTGCACGCTGTTCGTATTCCACCTCGCCCTGTTCTGGAGCGGGATCGCGCTGCTGGCACGGGCATGGCTGCGCTCTCGCGCCGCGATCTTCGCGTTCATGCTGCTGGCCGGCTTCGCGCCACTGCCCTTGCTGCTGCGCGGGCATGTGTGGACCGATGTCGGCCTGTTCGCTGCGCTGACGTTCGCATGCGGCTTGCTCGCCGGCGCGCATGGTGCGGCGCGCGTGCGCCTGGGCCTCGCCCTGCTCGCCCTGCTGTACGCGAACGCGATGCGCCACAACGCGCTGCCGGCGATCGTCCCGCTCGCCGCGTGGTGGGCGGCGCTGGCCAGCTCCGGCGTTGCACCGGCGCGCGGGCCGCGCCTGCGCGTCGCGCTCGTCACGCTCGCCGTGCTCGGACTCGCAGTCGGCAGCAATCGCTGGCTCGCGGCGCGGGCCGGGCCGCACGTGCCGCTGTGGCCGCTCGCGGCCGAATACGACCTCGCGGCGCTGTCGATCGCGGGTAGCCACATGCTGTTGCCGGACTTCATGATCGGCGACGGCCTCGAGGTCGACGAACTCGCAAGCACGTTCCGCGACTGGAGCGCGCTGCCGATGCTGACCGGCACCCGCCACGGGCTGCGCGCGCCGATCGAGCCACCGCCGTTGTCGGCGGACGAACGAGCACGCCTGCTCCGCGCATGGATCGGCGCGATTGCCGCCCAACCGTGGGACTGGCTCGCGCATCGCTGGCGCGTCACGCGCGCCCTGCTCGGCACGCATGCGCCGGACTGGCCGGTCGAACTCGTCTACGTCGACGCCGAATACGCGTTCCGCGACAACCCGCCGGTCGCGCCGAACGGCGGCGCGCTGCATGCGACGCTGATGCGCTGGGCGCGCGCGCACGTCGCCACCGCGTGGCTGGCGGCCTGGCCGTATCTCGCGCTCGGAGTGCTCGCGGCGCCGCTCGCGTGGATGCGGCGGCGGCACGCCGGCGCGCAGGTCGCGCTGATCCTGCTCGCCAGCGCCTGGCTGTACCTGCTGCCGCTGTGCCTGTTCGCCGCCTCCGCCGAAGTGCGCTACGTCGCGTGGTCGTGCGTCGCCAGCCTGCTCGCTTTCGCCGGCGTTGCGTTCGCGCTGCTAGACTCGGCCAAAACACCATGAAGGGACGCCAATGAACACCGTGCAGCGCTACATGTTCAGCATCGATGACTTGCCGAAGGCGCGCGGCGAATCGCACGAACTCTCGTTCCGCGGCGGCTCGTCGGAAAGCTTCGCCGCGCTGCTGCAGCAGGCGCTGCGCGAACCCTCGCTATGGCAACGCTGGAAGGCGATGCAGCCCGATCCCGATGCGGTCGATCCCGCGCTCGGCGCGAGCGACCCGGCGGCGACGGTCGAGGCGCACCAGTCCGACGTGCATGTCAGCGTCGAGGTGAAGAGTTCGCTGCCGCATTCGGTGATCAAGCACCGCATGACCCTGCTGGTCGGCAAGCACTGGACGCTGCGGGACGTCAGCGCCGTGTAGTCGTACCATCCGTCATACGAGCCAGGGGAGTTCGAGCATGGTCGCGATCCGACACCATCTGCCGCATTCCGCCCGCCGCACCGACCGCCAGCGAACCGATTGGCGCGCCGTCATCATCACGGTTTCGGCGCATGTCATCCTGGTTCTCGCCCTGCTCGCGACGCCCGTCGGCGAACCGCTGCGGCGTGGCGCGGAAATGATCCTCGTGCACCTCGACGGAGAAGCCATCCAGGTTCCGACCACCGCGAAGCGGATGGCGGAGCCCGGCACGGCCGCGTCGCCGACGGCCCGACGCGGCGGCGCACCCGCGAAAGCGACGCCGGCGCGTGCGAGCCGCAGCGAACCGGTGGTCGCCCGCGAAGGGCACGAGGCGCTCGGTGCGTCGAACAGCGCGCTCGCCGCCGCCGCAGCCGCGGGCATCGGTGGCGCCGCGGGCGCCGGCGGCACCCATGCGACCGGTGCCGGCACATGGACTGGCGCGCGATTCCGGCCGCCGCGCGTCGTCGAGCGCGTGCTGCCGGCCTATCCCCACGACGCGTTCGAGGCCGGCCTGCAGGGCAGCGTGAACGTGCTCGTCACGGTCGCCGCCGACGGTCGCGTCACCGACACGCGCGTCGAGAACTCGAGCGGCGTCGCCTCGCTCGATGCGGCCGCGGCCGCGGGCGTGCGTGCCTGGACGTTCAAGCCGGCCGAGAAACTCGGCAAGCCGGTCGAGGCGCAGGCGATCGTGGCGATCGACTGGAAATACCGCCCCGGCATCACGATCGGACCGCAGACGGTGGAACGCCGCGTGCTGCTGCAGAAGGACTTCTCGTTCGCGAACCAGGTACATGTCCCCGGCGAGAACCTCGACGCGCTTCCCGAGAAGGCCGCGCTGCGGCGCTCCCAGCCTTGCCCCGACGAGGATCAGGGCGACGTGGCGATGCGCTACGACTCGATGGCGATGGGTTCACGCATCGTCGCGGCGAACTGGAACGATCCGGTAACGGGGCGCTGCCGCAAGAAGAAATGATTTCGACGGCGGCATCCGTGCCGCAACCGCGGACTCAGCAGGCGCGGACTCAGTAGGCGAACTCGCGGAACACGCGGTCGATGTCGCCGTTCCACGCGCCGTGGTAGAGCTCGAGCTTGCGTTCGGCCGGCGTCTGGTTCGCGTCGACGATCTGCGCGAGGATGTCGAGGAACATCGATTCGTCGGCACCGTGGCGATTCGCGCGCGCGCGACGCGCGAGTCCGTGCGCGGAAATCTTCAGCCCCTCGCCCGCGAGATCGCGCAACGTTCCGCCCCGGAACGGCAGTTTCAACGCATGCTTCGGCACGCCGTCGCGCAAGGCGTGGCGTTCCGCGCGCGTGAAATCCTTGACCAGGTCCCAGGCGGCATCGAGCGCGGCCTGGTCGTACAGCAGGCCGACCCAGAACGCGGGCAGTGCGCAAAGACGATTCCACGGGCCGCCGTCGGCGCCGCGCATCTCGAGGTATTTCTTGAGGCGCACTTCGGGGAACGCGGTGGTCGTGTGGTCGGCCCAGTCGCGCAGATTCGCTTTCGCGCCCGGCAGCTCGGCGAGGTCGCCGGCAAGAAACCTGCGGAACGACTTGCCGGCGAGGTCGATGTACTTGCCGTCGCGGTAACTGAAATACATCGGCACGTCGAGCAGGTAATCGACGTAACGCTCGTAGCCGAAACCGTCCTCGAACACGAAGTCGAGCATTCCGGTGCGGTCCGCATCGGTATCGGTCCAGATGTGCGAACGGTAGCTCTGGTAGCCGTTCGGCTTGCCCTCGGTGAACGGCGAGTCGGCGAACAGCGCGGTCGCGACCGGCTGCAGCGCGAGCGCGACGCGGAATTTCTGCACCATGTCCGCTTCGCTCGAATAGTCGAGGTTGACCTGCACGGTGCAGGTGCGCGTCATCATGTCGAGGCCGAGCGAGCCGACCTTCGGCATGTATTCGCGCATGATCTTGTAGCGGCCCTTCGGCATCCACGGCATCTCGTCGCGACGCCATTTCGGCTGGAAACCCATGCCGAGGAAGCCGACCCCGATCTCGTCGGCGACCGTCTTCACTTCCTGCAGGTGGCAGGCGACTTCGCAGCAGGTGTCGTGGATCGTCTCGAGCGGCGCACCGGAGAGTTCGAGCTGGCCGGCCGGTTCGAGCGTGACCGAGGCGTTGCCGCGCAGCAGCGCGATCAGCTTGCCGTTCTCCTCGACGCGTTCCCAGCCGAAACGCGTCATGCCTTCGAGCAGCACGCCGATGCCGCGCTCGCCTTCCCAGGTCGGCGGACGCAGGTCGTCGAGGCGGAATCCGAACTTCTCGTGTTCGGTGCCGATGCGCCAGTCGGCGATCGGTTTCTCGCCGGACGCGACGTACTCGACCAGCTGGTCGCGGCCGCGGATCGGTTCTTCCTTGACGCTGCTGGGACCGGACATCGGAAACCTCGCGGTGGGGCGGTCGGCCAACATGGGGACGCGCCGGCCGAACAAAAGCCCGCGGCTGCGGGAGAAGCGTCAGCCGCGCGGCGGCGTGGCCGTCAGCGCAATTCGAGCCAGCCCGCGACCAGCGCCCGCGCCTCGTCGAGCCCGCTCTTGGCCAGCGACGAAAACAGTTGTGCGCTCGCGCCCGGCGCGATCACGGCGATCTCCTTGTTCACCGCGGCCAGCGTGCGCAGGCCTTCGCTGCGCGACAGCTTGTCGGCCTTGGTCAGCAGGCAATGGCAGGCGCGCCCGCTGGCGGCGCCGAACTCGAGCATGTGGCAGTCGAAATCCTTGAGCGGGTGGCGCGCATCCATGACGAGCACGAGGCCCTTCAGCGACTCGCGCGTGCGCAGGTAGGTGTCGATCACGCCGCGCCAGTGCAGGCGCATCGCCTCGGGCACCTTCGCGTAGCCGTAGCCGGGCAGGTCGATCAGGCGCTTCGCCGGATCGGCGACCGGGAACACGTTCAACAACTGCGTGCGCCCGGGCGTCTTCGACGTGCGCGCGAGTCCCTGCTGGTCGCAGATCGCATTCAACGCGCTCGACTTGCCCGCATTCGAGCGCCCGGCGAATGCGACCTCGTTGCCGGTGTCCGGCGGCAATTGGCCGAGCTTGTTCGCGCTGGTCAGGAACTGCGCCTTGCGGAACGGATTGGCGGGTTTCGCGGACATGTCGTGGCCTCGGAGCGGGATGACACGTGCGGATCGCCGTGCGCTGGCGCGGGCCCGGCATGCGCTGGCCACGTCGGCGGTTTGACCGCCTTCGGAGTCGCGGGGATAATTCCGCGGTTTTCCGCTCGTGTGCCGTTTCCGGCGACGCGTCGCGGCCATCCCACGGGTTTGCGGAGTGAGTGTATGAGCTTTCGGCGCGTCTTTGTTCAGTCCCTGCTCGCCCTGGCGGCGCTTGCCGCCGGCCCGGCACTGGCGCAGACCCCGCCGAGCGAAGCGCCCGCCGCGGCGGCGCCTGCTGCCGAAACCGCGAAGGTCGACGCGCATGCCGGCCCCCTGTTCGGCGACGCGAAGGCCGGCGAGTCGAAGGCAGCCGCGTGCGGCGCCTGCCACGGCATGGACGGCAACCCGAGCGACAAGCAGTATCCGAAACTGGCCGGCCAGAACGAGGCGTATATCGCGCGCCAGATCAGCCTGTTCAAGAGCCAGAAGCGCCAGAACCCGATCATGATGGGTTTTGCGGCGACGCAGAGCGACCAGGACATGCACGACATCGGCGCCTATTTCGCCGGCAAGGCATCGATTCCCGGCGTCGCCGACGACAAGCTGGTCGAGCGCGGCCAGGCGCTGTATCGCGGCGGCGACAGCAAGCTCGGCGTGCCCGCCTGCATGGCCTGCCACGGACCGGACGGTCGCGGCATGGCCGGCGCCGGCTTCCCGCAGCTGGCCGGTCAATGGACCGACTACGTCGCGACCAAGCTCAAGGAGTGGAAGGCCGGCACCACCTGGGGCGACGATGCCAATGCGAAGGTGATGCCCGCGATCGCGCAGAAGCTGTCCGACGCCGACATCACCGCGCTCGCCTCGTACGTCGAAGGCCTGCACACCGCGACGGGAACCTCCGCCGCCACGAAGTGATCCAAACCGCGTTCCGGATTGCGGTCGCGTTCAGCGGTTGCGCCCGACACTCGCGCCGCCGCGACCCGCGGCAACCGCCCACTTGCAGGAGATCCACGATGTTGAACGGCCCGCTCAAGACCGTATCCGCGCTGCTGCTCGGCCTCGCCATCAGCGCCGGTGCGCACGCGGCCGAGGCATTCGAAGCCGGCAAGCACTACTTCCCGGTCGAACCGGCACAGCCGACCAGCACCGGCGACAAGGTCGAGGTGGTCGAGGTGTTTTCGTACGCCTGCCCCGCCTGCAATTCATTCCAGGCGACGATGCACAAGCTGAAGGCGGCATTGCCGGCGAACGCGGAACTGGTCTACCTCCCGGCGGCGTTCCGCCCGGACGAGGACTGGCCGGTGTTCCAGCGCACGTTCTACACGGCGCAGGCGCTCGGCGTGCTCGACAAGAGCCACGACGCGACCTTCGATGCGGTGTGGAAGGACGACGGCACCCTGCGCATCAGCGACGCGGCAACGCATCGCCCGGTCAAGCCGATGCCGACCATCGACGACGTCGCCAAGACGTTTGCGAAGTTCGGCGTCAAGCCGGAGGATTTCAGCGCGACCGCCAGCTCGTTCGCGATCAACACGAAGATGAAGCGGGCCGATGCACTGATGAAGGCCTACGGCGTCGACTCGACGCCGACCCTCGTGGTCAACGGCAAGTACCGCCTCACCGCGAGTTCGGCCGGCGGCCTCGACCAGGTGGTCGCGCTGGTCAAGTTCCTCGTCGACAAGGAAAGCGCGGGCAAGTGATCGAACAGCGGCCATCCATGATGCCTGGCCGCACTTCACGAGAGCTTTTGCGATCGTCCGCGATCGCAGAAGATCAAACAGCGGCCATCCGTGACCGCATTTTTCAACAGAGCTCAGCTGGAGACACCTGATGTTCAAGCGACTTGGTTTGCTGCTCACGGGCGTGATGCTCGCTTCGGTCGCGTGCGCGGATGACGTCGCCGCACCCGCTGCGCCCGCCGCCTGGGAAGCCGGCAAGAGCTATTTCGTGATCGATCCGCCGCAGCCGACCAGCAGCGGCGACAAGATCGAAGTGCTCGAGGTGTTCTCCTACGCCTGCCCGCATTGCGCGCATTTCCAGCCGTATGCGGAACAGATCAAGCAGGCGCTGCCCGCCTACGCGAGCTTCAGCTACATGCCGGCGATCTTCAACGCGCAGTGGGAACCGTATGCGCGCGCGTTCTACGCGGCACAGTCGCTCGGCGTGCTCGAATCGACCCACCAGGCGCTGTTCGACGCCCTGCACCGCGACCACATGCCGCTGCGCACGATCGAAGACCTTGCCTCGTTCTATGCGCAGCACGGCACCGACCGCGCGAAGTTCCTGTCCGCTGCCAGTTCGTTCGAGACCGAGAGCAAGCTGTCGCATGCGATCCAGACCGTCAAGAACGACGGCATCGACGGCACGCCGAGCATCGTCGTCGCCGGCAAGTATCGCGTCACCGGCCAGTCGGCCGGGGGCTACCCGCAGATGATCGAGCTGATCAACTTCCTCGTGAAGAAGGAACACGACGCAGGCGCGAAGCCGGCCAAGGCCGCAAAGAAGAAATAACGCGGATGACCACGGTCGGCCGGCGCTTCGTCGCACGCGACCGACCGCAGGCCGGACCGGTGACCTGCGACCGCTCAGCAAGCTCGCGGCGCTTGCTCCTGCAACACACGCTGGTTAGCCTCGCGTGATGACCCGCCCCGCCGCCGCCGCGCACGGCGATTCCGATCCGCGACGGCTGAACCTGCTCAGCTGCAACATCCTCGCCGGCGGCAGCATGAAGCGCTACCGCGACTACGTCACGCACAGCTGGAAGCACGTGCTGCCGCACGGCAAGCGCGCGAATCTCGACGGCCTCGCGCGCGTGATCGGCGCGTTCGACCTGGTCGGCCTGCAGGAAGCCGATGCCGGCAGCCTGCGCTCCGGCTTCCTCAACCAGACCCAGTACCTCGCCGAAGCAGCGCAATTCCCGTACTGGACGCATCAACCGAATCGGCGCGTGTCGCGCCTGGCGACGTCGAGCAACGGCCTGCTGGCGCGTTTGCACCCGGACGAGGTGCTCGACTATCCGCTGCCCGGTCGCATCCCCGGACGCGGTGCGCTGTGGGTGCGCTTCGGCACGGGCAGCACGTCGCTGATCGTGGTGATCGCGCACCTCTCGCTCGGCCCGACCGCGCGCGCGCGCCAGCTGGCCTTCCTCGCCGAACTGCTCGGCGATCATCCCCACGCGATCCTCATGGGCGACCTCAACACACCCGCTCACGGCAAGGAATTCGACCTGCTGTACGCGCGCACCGCGCTGGTCCGTCCGGAACATGCGCCCGCAACATTCCCGAGCTGGCGCCCGACGCGGGCGATCGACCACATCCTCGTCTCGAAGGGCATCGAGGTCGAGAAGCGCTGGGCGCTGCCGCATCCGGTGTCCGACCACTTGCCGATCGCGGCGAGCGTGCGCTTGGCGGTCGTGCCCGCGACTGCCTGAGCGCTGCGCAGGCGCGCAGGCCGGCGCAGAAAAAAGGGCCGCACGAGGCGGCCCTTTTCCCTCCCCATCAAGCAAGAATCAGAACTTGTACGTCGCCTGGACGTAGGTGAAGCGCCCGGGCAGATCGTACGTGCCGGCGTCGTAGCCGTTGAGCGTGCACGTGTAGCAGATGGGCGGATCCTTGTCGAACAGGTTGTTGATACCGAGTACGAACTGCAGCTTGTCGACACCGAGCGCATTCGTCCACGTCACCTGCGCGTCGTGGTACGTCACGCCGCCGAGATGGTGTACCGCACTGGCCGATTCGCAACCCGGGATGTCCGGACCGGTGAAGACGACCGAGCTGCAGTACTCCTTCACGCCCTGCGTGTATCGCAGGTTCCAGTTCACGTCCCAGTCGCCGCGGTTCCAGCCGAGTTGGGTATTGATCACCCATTTCGGAATCGAGCCGTTGTCGGTTTCGACGCCGACCGTGCGTTGCGACACGTTGCCGAGCGAATCGACCTCGCTGTACTTGTGCACCCACGTGCCCTGCAACGATCCGCGCAGGCGACCGAAGCTGAATTCATCGCTGGCCCAGTTGATCTTGACGTCGAGGCCGTTGGTATCGATGTCGCCGAGGTTCGTCAGCGTGTTGCGCGGCGGATTAAGGTTGCCGCCGGCCTGGCGCGTGAACGCCGAGCACAGCGCCGGATCGACGCCGCCGGAGCGGATGCACGCGTTCAACAGCGCCTGGATGTCGAGCGCACCGATCGCATCGGTGATCTTGTGGTCGTACCAGGTGAAGCCGAAGTCGAGGCGCTGCGTGCCGGCGAGGCCTTCTGCCCAGCTCGGGCTGTAGACCATGCCGACCTGCCAGCTCTTCGAGTCCTCCGGCTGGAGGTTCGGGTTGCCGCCGGTGATCGTCGTGATCTGCGTATTCGCCTGCTCGAACGACGCCGGCACGCCCTGCGCGTTGCAGCCGGCGACGTATTCGGGACCGGCCGGACCGGGCGAGCCGGTCGTGCCGCACGGATCGACGAGCGTTGCACCGAACTGGGTCAGGCCGTACAGCTCGCCGATGTTCGGCGCGCGGAAGCCGGTCGAATAGGAACCGCGGAACAGCCAATCCTTGCTCGGCTGCCAGCGGAAGCCGACCTTTCCGGTCGACTCGCCGCCGAACGTCGAGTAGTCGGAATAGCGTCCGGCCGCGCTGATGTCGAGCGTCTCGAACACCGGCATGTCGAGCTCGCCGTACACTTCCCTGACGTTGTACGACGCCGCCACCGCGGCCGCCTGCGAATCCTGCGAATCGCCGCTCTGGCGCAGTGGATCGGGATCGAACGAACCCTGGTAGCGCCGGTATTCGGCACCGGCCGCGAACGCGACGGCACGCGAGCTGATGATGTTGAACAGGTCGCCGGTCAAGTTGAACGAGGCGACATCGAGCTTCTGCTCGCTGGAGTCGATCTGCGTCGCGCGGATCCAGTTGATCATCTCCGCCGTCATCGGCCGTGCCTGGCCGCCGAACAGGTCGACCGGCACGCAACCCGGCGTCGCCGCACAGACCGCAGGATCACCGAGCCCGAGCGCGAGGTGCGACAGGTTGAAGCCGTTGTAGAACCGCTGGTCCGCCTTGTTCTCGGAGTGGATGACGTTCGCATCCCACGAAATGCCGCGACCGAATTCGAATTGGCCGTTCAGACCCGCGTTGAAGTACCAGGTATCGACCTCCTGGTTGAAGATGCGCGGACCGACCTCGAGCGGGCGCTTGGTGACCCAGCCGAGGTTGCTCGACGGATCGAGGTCGATGCCGAACGGGTTGTACGGGTTGTTCGCGGAGATGAAGATCGTGTCGGCGATGCCGCCGGTGCCTGCGTACGGACCGACGAAGATCGGTTCCGGCGCGGCCTGGTTCGCCGACGTGCGGTTGTTGTAGAGCGCGCGCACGTGCAGCGTGGTCGTATCGGTGAACGCGTAGGTGACATTCGCGTAGATCGCCTTGCGCTCGTTCGGCGTCAGCAACAGGTTGTAGGGCGCGAAATTGAAGCGGTCCTGCGCGCCGACGAAGTTGTGGTACGTACCGCCGGTCGGATCGGCCGGATCCCACGACGGCGTCGTCGTGCCGCCGTTCAAGGTGATGTCGTACCAGTTCTCCTGCGCCGCATCGCAACCGCCGTACTGGTCGATCGGGCGCGACGGATCGCAGAACGTGAAGCGGCCTTGCGGAATGGCCGAGCTGCCGGCGCGCAGGCCCGCAAAGGGTTCCGGCACCGACGACTGCCACCACTTGCCGGAGCTGATCGCATCCTGCTTGAAGTAGCTGGCGTTGACGACCGCGGTGAAATGCTCGCCGCTGCCGCCGACGGTCAGCGAGCCCTGCTTGGTGCCGCCGCCGAATCCGCTGTAGCGGCCGTAGTAGCCGCTGATCTCGGCACCTTCGAAGGTCTTGCGCGTGATGATGTTGATCACGCCCGCGATCGCGTCGGAGCCGTAGATCGCCGACGCACCGTCCTCGAGCACTTCGATGCGGTCGATGATCGATACCGGGATCGTATTGAGGTCGGCCGAGCCGCTCACGCCGGACGCCGACGATTCGTTCACCCAGCGAATACCGTCGACGAGCACGAGGACGCGCTTGGAGCCGAGGTTGCGCAGATCGACCTGCGCCGAGCCCGCGCCGATGCCGCCGCCGTCGGACGGGAATCCGAAGTTGCCCGATGAGTTGAACTTCGCGTTCAGTGCCTTGCCGCTCGACGAAAGCTGCTGGAGGATGTCGCCGACCGACTGCAGGCCGGTACGTTCGATCGTCTTGCGATCGATGACCAGCACGGGCGACTGTGCCTCGATCTCCGACTGCTTGATGCGCGAACCGGTGACTTCGATCGCCTGCAGCTTCTGCACGTCACCGCTGTCCTGGGCAAGGACGGGCGAGGCATACAGCGCGCAGAGGATGGCGCCGGACAAGGCGTGAACTGCATGTTTGGCCAGACGTGAACGCATGGAGCTCTCCAGGGTGATTTCACGGAATGCTTCGAAGGAGGCATACGTCGGCGGCCCTCCCCCGGCGTAGCGTCAAGAAAATGTAAAACAAATGTTTCGTTATTGCTATCGCCTGTGCGCCCGATATACGGCTGCTGCGTTGATCGAGGCGCAACATGCGGCGGCGCAGCAAGGCTAAACTATTGGCTCCCCTGACAAATCCGGCTTCCTGCATGTACGCGACCCCGCCTTCCCGACGACTGCGCCTGTGCCTGCTGGCCTGCACCGTGCTGCTGGTCGGCCCGCTCCATGCCGCAGACCGCGCCAGCCAGCGCAGCCAGTTCCGCGCAGCGCTGGCAGCGGCCGCGCGACCGCCCGAAGGCGCGTGGATGAAACTCGCCGCGGGCCTCGACGCCGAGCGCTATCCGCTCTATCCCTATATCGAACTCGCCGCGCTGCGCCCGCGCCTCGCCAAGCTCGCGCCCGCCGAGGTCGAGCGTTTCCTGAAACGCTGGGCAGACACGCTGCCGGCGGCGGACCTGCGCCAGGCCTGGCTGCGCGAACTTGCACGCCGCGGCGACTGGAAAACCTTCCTCGCCGACTGGGCGCCGAACGAAGACCGCGACCTGCAATGCGACGCCGTGCTCGCGCGCCTGTCCGGCGGTGCGAAGCTCGACTATGCGAAGGACATCGAGACCCTGTGGCAAGGCGAGCGCGCGTTGCCCGGTTCGTGCGCGGCGGTGCTGCGCGCGGCGCGCGTGCAGGGCATCGTCGCCGATGCCCTCGTGTGGGAACACCTGGAGCAGGCAGCCGACGCCGGGCGCGCCGATGTCGCGGAGGACGCGGCCGCATTGCTGACCGGCAACGAGCGCATCGCCGCCGATCGCATCGTTGCCGCGTTGCGTGATCCGTCCGCAACGCTCGCGAAGGCGAAGACCTGGGCCGACGAGCCGCGTGCACGCGACGCACTCGCTTACGCGCTCGCCCGCCTCGCGCGCCGCAACAGCGATGCGGCCGAAACGCAGTGGGCCGACCTGGAGGCGCGTTTCAAGTGGGACGACGCGCAGAAGAACCGCGTGCTCAATGCGATCGCGCTGTACCGCGCGACCAGCTATTCGCCGGACGCACTGGCACGCCTGAAGGCATTGCCGGCGACCGCCGACGACGATGCGACGCGCGAATGGCGCGTGCGCGGTGCGCTCGCCGGCGCCGACTGGGCCGGCACGCTCGCCGCGCTCGATCGTCTGTCCGACACGCAGAAGGCCGATGCGCGCTGGCGCTATCTGCGCGCCCGTGTGCTCGGCAAACTCGGCCGCGATGCGGAAGCGGCGACGCTGATGGCCGATGTCGCGCGCGAGGCGAACTTCCACGGCTTCCTCGCCGCGGACTGGAGCAGCCAGCCGTACACGATCTGCCCGAACACGCTCGCCGGCGACGACGCCGCGGAAAGCGCGCTCGCGCGTCAGCCGGACCTCGAGCGCGCCTACGAATTCCGCGAACTCGGCATGCTGTCCGAGGCGCGTCGCGAGTGGAAGTTCGCGATGGGCAAGCTCGACGCGAACCAGCGCCGTCTCGCCGCCGACGGCGCCTACCGCAAGGGCTGGTACGACCGCGCGGTGTTCGCGTTCTCGGCCGACCCGGACACGCAGCGCCTGTACGAGCAGCGGTTCCCGCTCGGCATGGAGGCACTCGTCAGGCGCGAGGCCGCCGGTGCGGGCATCGACCCGTCGTGGGCATACGGCATCCTGCGCGCCGAGAGCGCGTGGATGACCGACGCGCATTCGCATGCGGACGCCTACGGCCTCATGCAGCTCCTGCCGGGCGTCGCGAAGAAGCTCGCCAAGGCGGAGAAGCTGCCGTATTCGAACGCCCAGGACCTGTTCGATCCCGCGCTCAACGTCCAGCTCGGCACGCGTTTCCTCGGCCGCATGGCCGATGCCTACGACGGCAGCCCGTGGCTCGCCAGCGCCGCCTACAACGCCGGACAGGCGCCGGTCGGACGCTGGCTGGATGCACGCGGTTCGCTCGAACCCGATTTCTTCATCGAGACGATCCCGTACAAGGAAACGCGCGAATACGTCGCGCGCGTGCTTGCCTTCAGCGTGATCTACGACTGGCGGATGAACGGCAAGGTGCTCGCGCTGTCGGCGCGCATGCCGAAGGTCGGGCAACCGTATCGCGCACCGACCGACGCGACGCCGCGCAAGGCGGTCGTCTGCGCCGCTGCGGCGACGGTGGAGAAGCAGCCCGAGGACGTGCCCGCTTCCGACGCCGCCACGCCGACGGATGCACCGGGCGGCAACCAGCCGGTTCAACCGCAGCCCTGAAGGCCGCTTCGACGGCGCGGGGGTGCTGGTCGACGCCGCTCGCCATGAACAGGCTTTGCAAGCCGCATTGAAACGCGCTAAATGGATGCTCCTTCCCGGAGACGCCGATGAAAGCGCAGAAGATCGTCGTGCTCGGCGGCACCGGTTTCGTCGGCAGTCGGCTGGTGCCGCGCCTGCAGCGTGACGGCCACACGATCACCGTGCTGTCGCGTAACCGCGAGCGGCATCGCGAGCTCGGGGTGCTGCCGCGCGTGATGGTGCGCAACGCCGACGTGCACGACCGCACTGCGCTCGCGCGCCATCTCGACGGCGCCGATGCGGCGATCAACCTGGTCGGCATCCTCAACGAGCGCGGCAGCGACGGCAGCGGCTTCCGCAAGGTCCATGTGGAGCTGACGCGCAACCTGCTCGATGCCTGCATCGATGCGCGCGTGCCGCGCCTGCTGCAGATGAGTGCACTGCGTGCGGGCGAAGGAGCGAGCCACTACCTGCGCACGCGCGGTGAAGCGGATACGCTGGTGCAGGCGTCGCCGCTGGCATGGACGCTGTTGCGACCTTCGGTGATCTTCGGCGCGGGTGATGGCCTGTTCTTCCGCTTCGCCTCGCTGCTGCGCATCGCGCCGATGCTGCCGCTCGCGCGTGCGCAGGCGAAGTTCCAGCCGGTCCATGTCGGCGATGTCGCCGAGGCCTTCGCGCGCGCGCTCGCGCATCCCTACACGCAGGGCCACATCTACGAACTCGGTGGCCCGCGCGTTATCGCACTCGGCGAACTCGTGCGCTGGACCGCACGCATGATCGGCCGGCGCCGCCTCGTGCTGCCGCTGCCGGACGCGCTCGGCTGGCTGCAGGCGTGCGTCGGCGAATGGCTGCCCGGCAAGCCGATCTCGCGCGACAACTTCCGTTCGCTCGAACTCGATTCGGTCGCGCGTGTCGATGGCCTCGGCGCGCTCGGCATCGTCGCGACGCCGATGGAAGCGGTGATGCCGCCCTTGCTCGCGGGCGATGGCCCTCAACGCACGCTCGACGCCTATCGCGCGCGTTGAGGATGGGGCAGCAGCGCGCAGCGCGTGCCGCCGCTCGCAGCGTGTAGGGCGGTACGCGCGAAGCGCGTGCCGCCGCTCGCAGCGTGTAGGGCGGTACGCGCGAAGCGCGTGCCGCCGTCGCTCGGGAGCGATGCCGATGATGAACCCTCGCGGGTGCCGCGGACGGCGGGACTCGCCGCTACGCGGCTCGACCCGCCCTACTGGCCGACGATCTGCGAGCGCATCGGGCCGAACAACGCGAGCAGCTGCTGCTGCAGGTCCTTCGGCACCGCAGCCTTGTCGAACGCGCGCACGAGGTCGCCGACGAAGCGGTCGAAGTCCTCGTCGGTGAGGTTGAGGCCACCGTGCGCCTCTTCCATGCTGCGCCCGGTGTATTCGCACGGTCCGCCGGTCGCGGTGCAGAACTGTTCGATCAGCAGTCGCCGCAGGTCCGGCATGTCGGTGTTGGCGAAGAACAGGCTGATGTGCGGATCGTTGTGGATCTCGACGAGTGCCGCGTCGACGACTTTCTCGATGCCCGCCTGCGCGCCGAGCGCGCGGTACAGGCTATCGTCGTGCTTCGCTGCCGCAGCAGGCGGCGGCGCATTCGGCTTGTGCGGCGGCGCCGAACAGGCGGCCGCGAACAGTGCGGCGGCGATGACGCTCGCGTAACGGGCTGCTGCTTGCATCGTGCGGTCCCCCGGGTGCGTTGCTGGCACAATGCCAGCCGGTCTCCGCGGGCAGTCTAAGGCATGCGCATCTATCTCGTCGGCGGCGCGGTCCGCGACAGCCTGCTCGGCGTCGCCAGCGCCGATCGCGACCATGTCGTGGTCGGCGCGACGCCGGAGCAGATGCGCGCGCAGGGCTATCGGCCCGTCGGCAAGGACTTCCCGGTGTTCCTGCATCCTTCGACGCAAGAGGAATACGCGCTCGCGCGCACCGAGCGCAAGACCGGGCCGGGCTACCACGGCTTCGCCTTCCACGCCGATCCGTCGGTGACGCTGGAACAGGACCTCGAGCGGCGCGATCTCACGATCAATGCGATGGCGATGGACGAGGGTGGCGCGCTGGTCGATCCGTTCGGCGGCCGGCGCGACCTCGAAGCGCGCGTGCTGCGCCACGTCTCGCCCGCGTTCGTCGAGGACCCGCTGCGCGTACTGCGCGTGGCGCGCTTCGCCGCGCGCTATGCGCGGCTCGGCTTCCGCATCGCCGACGAAACGATCGAGCTGATGCGGCGGATCGTCGACGCCGGCGAAGTCGACCATCTGGTCGCCGAACGCGTCTGGACCGAGACGCGCAAGGCGCTGGCCGAGCCGACGCCGTCAGCGTTCGTGCGCGCCTTGCGCGCGTGCGGCGCGCTGCGCGTGGTGTTCCCCGAAGTCGATGCGCTGTACGGCGTGCCGCAGCGTGCCGAATTCCATCCGGAAGTCGACACCGGTACGCACGTCGAGCTCGTGCTCGACATGGCCGCGCGGCTCGCGCCCGGTGACGACCTGGTCGGCTGGTGCGCGCTCGTGCACGACCTCGGCAAGGCGCTGACGCCACCGGACGAGCTGCCGCGCCACGTCATGCATGAGCATCGCGGTGTCGCGCCGGTGCGCGCCGTGTGCGCGCGCATGAAGGTGCCGGCCGAGCATGCGGCATTGGCCGAACTCGTCTGCCGCTTCCATCTCGATGCGCACCGCGCACTCGAGCTGCGCCCTGCGACCGTGCTCGAACTGCTCGAGAAGCTCGATGCGTTCCGCAAGCCGGATCGGCTGGCGAAATTCCTGCTCGCCTGCGAAGCGGACAAGCGCGGCCGCCGCGGGCTCGCCGACGAAGCGTATCCGCAGGCGGACTACCTGCGCGCGGCGCACGCGGCGGCGCGCGCGATCGACGCCGCGCCGTTCGTCGCGCGCGGCCTCGCCGGGCCGCAGGTCGGCGAGGCGATGCGCGCGATGCGCACCAACGCGATCGCGGAAGTGAAACGCATCGCTTGAGGCCGCACGCGTCGATCGACTTGCGAAGGGGTGCCTGCCGGTCGTCAGCCGACCTTCTCGAAGCCGCTGACGAAGATCGCATCCGGACGCACGAACTGCCCGATCGCGACCGGGCTCTGGTTCACGTCGACGCTCGCGACGCGCACGTCGGCGTCGGCGACGATGTCGACGACATGCATCTGGTCGTTGCCGGTGTCGGCGACGAGGAGTCGCGTGCCATCGGGCGAGATCGCCACGCCATTGACGGCGAAGATGGCGGCGTCGTCGATGACGTCGATGACCGGATCCTGGTTCGTGTTCGGCACGCGCGTGAGGTCGATCACGATGATCCTGCCGAGGCCGGTGCCGACGTAGGCGCGCTTGCCAGACGCGCTGACCGCAATGCCGTTCGGCGAAGAGAAGCCGAGCGGGAACGTGCGCATGACGGCGAATGCGCCCGTGTCGACGACCGAGACGGTCGCTTCGCCATGGTTGACGACGTAGACGCGGGTACCGTCCGGGCTGAGCGCGAGCGCGTTCGGATTGGCACCGTCGTCGTCCGCGGCACCGACCACGACGCAGTCGCCGTTGCCGACGCTCGCCGGCGGCGACACGAGATTGATCCGGCACAGGCGATGGCCGACGGACGCATCGGTGACGTACGCGCGCGTGCCCGCGAGATTCAGCGCGACGCCATTCGGGCTCGGATTGGCCGCGCCGGAGAGCGAACCGAAATCCACTGCGGTGACGGCCTGCGTGGCGGTATCGATGATCGACAAGCCGGTGCTCGCGAAATCGGCGACGATCACATGCGCGCCGCGCTGATCGACCGCGATCCCCCTCGGGTTGGAACCGACGAAATAGTCGTGCACGGTCGCGCCGGTCGCCGTGTCGATCTGGAATACGGTCTCGTTGACCTGATCCGAGACGTAGAGCATGTCTCCCTTGGCGGAGAGCGCGACACCGTAGAAGCCGGTGGTGTTCTCGGTCCCGCTGACGCTGATCGTGGCCGGCGTCGCGGCGGTGTTGGAAAGATCGACGACGGAGACGGTGGCGTGGTCGTTCGACGGCAGGTAGGCGTACGGCCCTGCCGCGTATGCGCTCGTGAAGACGGCGCCGGGCAGGCCGGCGAGGAGCAGGAAACGCGCGGCGAGCCCGTGCGCTCCCGATCGAACGATCCTGGTCTTCATCGAATTTCTCCGCGTGTGAGGGACACGGAGGCAGAACGCGGCCTGGCGGATGAATGTGCCAGCCGTGAACGGCAGTCGAGGCTACAACCGATGCGAAAGGTCGAACGCGCGCAAGCCGGGCAAGGCCTCGACACCGCCACGCGTGAACGCGATCGCCTGGAAGCGCTCGCCCATGTCGCCGGGCAGGGTCAGGCGCTTGACCTCGGCGACGCGGCGCAGGCGTTCGACTTCGGATGAAGCCGCATCGGCCTCGACGAGGTCGAGCAGGCCGCTCGCGAGCAGGAACTGGCCTTGTGGTGCATAGCCGCTGAAGTCGAGGCCGGCGGCCACGCCGGCTTCGGCGAGCGCGGTGAAGTCGACGAAGGCGGTGAGGTCGGTCAGGCCCGGCCAGTGCAGCGGATCGGCATGCGCGCGATGACGGTAGTGGCAGACCAGGGTGCCGTCGTTGCGCGCGGGCAGGTAGAACTCGCGGCGCGGATACCCGTAGTCGACGAACAGCACCGCGCCGGATTCGAGCGAAGCGCTGACCGCTTCCACCCAGTACGGCAATTGCGGCAGTACCTCGGAGCGATAGCCGTCCTCGAACGGCGCGCCGAGTGCGCGCTCGAGATGTCGCACCGCATTCGCGACGAGCAGGTCGGCTGGCCGATCGACACGCACGAAGCGTGCTTGTTCGAGCGCGACATGCTCCTCGTACACCTCGCCGTCGCGCAGGGTGAAGCGCGTGGTCGGCAACGCGTCGACGACCTCGTTCGCGAACAGCACGCCCTGCCAATCGTGCTCGGGCGGACGCGCGATCCATTGCGCGCGCGCGGCGACCTGCGGCGGCAGCTCGGCGGTGATGCGCGCACGTTGGCGTGCGGCGAGGTCCGCGCTCGGTTCGAGGATCAGCAGGCGTCGCGGCAACGCGTCCAGCGTCGCGAGTTCGCGCAGCGCGGCGACCGCGAACGCGCCACTGCCGCCGCCGATCTCGAGGAAGTCCGCTTCGGCACCGAGTGCGCGCAGGGTCGGCGCGAACGCGCGTGCGATGCAGCGCGCGAACAGGTCGCCGAGTTCCGGTGCGGTGACGAAATCGCCGGCGGCGCCGAACTTGGTGCGGCCCGCACTGTAGTAGCCGAGGCCGGGCGCATACAGGCACAACTCCATCCAGCGCGAAAACGGCAGCGGGCCGCGCGCCGCGATCTCGTTGCGGATCAGCGCGGCAAGCTGGTCGGAATGCGCGCGCTCGTCCGCGCTCGGTTCGGGCAGATTCGTATTCAGGACTGGTCGACCGCGCGCTTCTGCGGCACTCTCGGCAGGATCACGTCAGTCCAGCATAACCCGGCACGGAGCAACCCACGATGGCGAAGGCGAACGAACGGCCGGTCGCGCTGGTCACCGGCGCGGCGCGTCGTGTCGGCGCGACGATCGCGCGCACCCTGCACGCGGCCGGTTACGACGTCGCCCTGCATGCGCGCAATTCCTACGCCGAGCAGGAGACGCTTGCGGCGGAACTCGAAGCGTTGCGCCCCGAGAGCACGCTGACCCTGCAAGCCGAACTCGGCGATGCCGATTGCCTGCCCGATCTCGTCGACGCGGTGCTGGGGCGCTTCGGTCATCTCGATGCGCTGGTCAACAACGCGTCCGCGTTCTATCCGACGCCGCTGGCGACGGTGACGCCGAGCCAGTGGGACGAGCTGTTCGCGGCGAACGCGCGCGCGCCGCTGTTCCTCGCCCAGGCCGCCGCGCCACACCTGGCCGGGCGCAATGGCGCGATCGTGAACCTGATCGACATCTACGCCGAACGCCCGCTGCCGCGCCACAGCGTGTATTGCATGGCGAAGGCGGCGCTCGCGATGGCGACGCTCGCACTCGCGCAGGAACTCGCGCCGCTGGTGCGCGTGAACGGCGTCGCGCCCGGCGCGGTGCTGTGGCCCGAGAGCGGCAAGGACGCGGCCGAACAGCAGGCGTTGATCGCGCGCACGCCGCTGCAGCGGCCCGGCACGCCCGAGGACGTCGCCGGCGCGGTATTGTGGCTGCTGCGCGATGCACGCTTCGTGACCGGCCAGATCATCCGCGTCGACGGCGGGCGTTCGCTGTCGATGTGAACGTGGTCCGTGTGCGAAACGACGCGTAGGGCGCTACGCGCGCAGCGCGTGCCGCCGGCGTGAACACCATCGGTTTTCGCGAGCTCGCGGCGGGACTCGCGCTGCGCGCTCGACCCGCCCTACAGCGCCACGTACTCGAACACGGCGGCATGGTCGCGCGAGGCGGCCCAGAGCTCGGCGAGCGTGCGCCCGTCGCCGGGGACGCGCACGTCTGGAGCGATGTCGGCGAGCGGTTTCAGCACGAACGCCTCGGCGAGCTCCTTGCGCGGTACCTGCAGGTTGCCCGGACCCTCGATCAGCGCGTCGCCGAGCAGCACGATGTCGACGTCGAGCGTGCGACTCGAAAAACGCGGCACGTCGCGGCGACGGCCGTGGCGATCCTCGAGCGCGTGCAACCAGTCGTTCAGCGCGGGGGGATCGAGGTCGCTGTCGATGCCGGCGGCGAGATTGACGAAATCGGGCCCATCGAAACCGACGGCGGGAAAGCGGTAGGCCGGCGACACCACGACCGCGCCGAAACGCGCGCGCAGTTCCGCCAGCGCCGCGCGCAGGTGGCGTTCGGCTTCAAGGTTGGAGCCGAGGCTGAGCCAGGCGCGATGGCGCGCATTCACGCGCGCTCGCCACGCTCGATGAGCACGCCGACCGCGCGCGATCCGGTCACCGCGCCGGGCTTGGACAGCTTCAGGCGCAGCCAGCGCACGCCGAACTCCTCGCGAATGATCGCGGCACAGCGTTCGGCCAGGGTCTCGACCAGCTCGAAGCGCGATTCGCCGACGAAGCCGATCAGGCGCTTGGACACCGCCTTGTAGTCGAGCGTGTCGCCGATGCGATCGCTCGCCGCCGGCTTCGTGTTGTCGAAAGCCATCTCGATGTCGAGCGCGACGACCTGGCGCGTGGTGCGCTCCCAGTCGTAGATGCCGATGATCGTTTCGATGCGCAGGTCTTCGATGAATACGAGGTCCATTTCGGGAGCTGAGACTGAGGAT
>Ga0068853_100000356_pt1 | contig 31497 bp, 29 predicted proteins | sample KBSCornC32_FD_65655 | JGI IMG/M metagenome (GOLD analysis project Ga0068853, IMG submission 65655) | Corn rhizosphere microbial communities from Kellogg Biological Station, Michigan, USA - KBS Corn C3-2 | ecosystem: Host-associated > Plants > Roots > Rhizosphere > Soil ... | reverse complement strand
CGCCTACCCGCACGAGCTCTCGGGCGGCATGCGCCAGCGCGTGATGATCGCCATCGGGCTTGCCTGCGAGCCGGAGCTGCTGATCGCCGACGAACCGACGACGGCGCTCGACGTCACCATCCAGGCGCAGATCGTCGACCTGGTGAAAGACCTCCGCCAGCGCCTCGGCATGTCGATCATCTGGATCACGCACGACCTCGCGCTGATCGCCGGCCTCGTCGACCGCGTGGTCGTGCTCTACGCTGGGACCGTCGTCGAGGACGCGCCGGTCGACGAGGCCTACGCCAACCCGCTCCATCCCTACACGCGCGCGCTGCTCGCCGCGCTCCCCAAGCTGCACGACGAGGCGGCGAGCCGGTTGAGCTGGATTGGCGGCACGCCGCCCGAGCCCGGCCAGCGCCCCGCCGGTTGCCCGTTTGCGCCGCGTTGCCCGCTCGCCATGCCGATCTGCCGCCAGCAGACGCCGGCCCTCGAAAGCCCGAACGGCGATCGTCACCGCGTCGCGTGTTTTGCCGTCAACCCTGCCGAGAGCATCGCCGCATGAGCACCGAACCGCTGCTCAGGATCGACAATCTCAGCAAGCACTTTCCAATCCGCCTCGGCGCGTTCGGCGAGCGGGCCGCGACGGTCTATGCGCTCGATGACCTCTCCTTCGATATCGAAGCCGGCGAAACGCTCTCGGTCGTCGGGGAATCCGGCTGCGGCAAGTCGACCGCCGGCTTCACCATCCTTAACCTTCATCGGGCGAGCAGCGGGCGTGTCGTCTATCGGGGAGTCGAGATCTCGGCGCTCGATGAAAAAGCCATGCGGCCCTACCGCAAGGACCTGCAGGTTGTCTTCCAGGACCCGTATTCGACCCTCAATCCGCGCATGACGGTGGGCGAAGCGCTGACCGAGCCGCTGCTGTTCCACAAGGTCACCGACAAGGCCGGCCTCAAGGGGCGGCTCAACCAGTTGCTCTCCGATGTGGGCCTGCCGCCGCGCTTTGCCGAGCGCTACCCGCACGAGCTCTCGGGCGGCCAGCGGCAGCGCGTCGCCATCGCCCGGGCGCTCGCCTGCGAGCCGCGCTTCATCGTCTGCGACGAGGCGATCTCGGCGCTCGATGTCTCGATCCAGGCGCAGATCATCAACCTCTTGCTCGACCTCCAGGACAAGTACGGACTGACCTACCTCTTCATCGCCCACGATCTCGCCGTGGTGCGGCATCTCTCGAGCCGGGTGCTGGTGATGTACCTCGGCCGCGCCGCCGAGCTCGCGCCGCGCGACGAGCTCTTCGGCCAGCCGCTCCACCCCTATACGCGCGCCCTGCTTTCCGCAGTGCCCGAGGCCGATCCGGTGGCCGAACGGCAGCGCCAGCGGCAGGTGCTCGTGGGCGATGTGCCCTCCCCGATGGCGCCGCCAAGCGGCTGCCGCTTCCATACCCGCTGCCCGATGGCGCAAGCGATCTGCAGCGAAAGCGTGCCCGAGTGGCGGGAGATCCGCCCGGGCCACAAGGTGGCCTGTCACTTCGCCGAAGCGGGGCTGCCGGCATGAGCTTGCGCGTTGCGATCATCGCCGACGACCTTACGGGCGCGCTCGACAGCAGCGTCGGCTTCGCGATGCACGGGATGCGGACCCGGGTGGCGGTCACGGCGGATGCGATCGGAACGGCGCTGGCCGACGATCCCGAGGTGCTGGCGATCAACACCGCGTCCCGGCCATTGCCGCCAGAAGCTGCCGCGGCGGCGGTCCGCGACGCGGCGCAGCAGTTACCCGCGCGATCGACGCTGGTGTTCAAGAAAATCGACTCGCGGCTCAAGGGCAACGTCGCGGTCGAGACGGCGGCGATGGCGGCCATGGTTCGGGCGCTACGCATCGTCGTGGCGCCGGCCGTACCGGACCAGCAGCGCCTGGTGAAGGATGGCCGGGTCGTGGGGCGCGGCGTTGCGGCGCCGATTGCCGTGGCGCCGGTGTTCGAGGGACTCGGCCTGCCGGTCTCCGTTGCGGATGCCGAGACGCGGGGCGACCTCGATGCGCTGGTTGCTCGGGGCCTCGCGGCCGACACACTGTTCGTCGGCGCCAGCGGCCTCGCCAAAGCGCTGGCGCGCGCCATCGGCGGGCCCCTGCAGCGCTATAGCTTCCAGCCGGATGGCGAAACGCTGTTCGTGCTGGGCTCGCGCGATGCTATCACGCGCGACCAGATCGAGGTGCTGACGACGACCTATCCCGAGCTCTCGGTCGCTGTTCTGCCGGCAGCCGGCGCGGAAACCGCGTTGCCGTCACGCCTGCCGGCGCTGCTCAGGCCACCAAGCGAGCTGGTCGCCTCGCCCGACGAGGTGTCGGCCCGGCTCGCCGATATGGCGGCCGAGGCTGTGGCGCGGCTCCATCCGGCGACGCTTGTCCTCGGCGGCGGCGACACAGCATTGGCGGTGCTCGACCGGCTCGGCGCGAAGCTCTTGGCGCCCGTCGGCGAACCCATTCTGGGCATGGTCGAGGTGACGGTGACGGTTTCCGGCCGGCCGCTCCGCTGCTTGGTGAAGTCCGGCGGCTTCGGTAATGTCGATGCTTTGGTGGGCCTGGTCGAATCGGGACCGGTGGCACGGGTGGCGGGCGGATGAGCGCATCGGGGCAGGATCAGGCGGTGGACCCGGCAACGCCCGAGACCGAAAAGCCGAAGCGCGCCAAGCCGGGCTCGCTGGTCGACCGTGTCTTCGACCGCCTGTCGGAAAGCATCGTCAACGGCGACTATCCGCCCGACGCGAAGCTTCCCGGCGAGCATGAGCTCGCAGCGATGTTCGACGTGTCGCGGCCGATCGTGCGCGAGGCCCTCGGCCGGCTGCGCAAACAGGGCACGGTCTATGCGCGGCAGGGCGCGGGCAATTTCGTCGCGGCAAGCCCCAGGGGGACGACCGCCGTCGGCTACGCGCCGGTCGAAACCATCGGCGACATCCAGCGCTGTTACGAATTCCGCCTCGCCATCGAACCCCAGGCGGCCTTTTACGCGGCCAAACGGCGGGATGCGCAGGCGATCGCCGAGATCGCGGCGGCACTCGAGCAATTGCAGGATGCGACGCGGCATCACCTCCACCGGTCGGATGCCGACTTCGCCTTCCACAAGGCGGTGACGGACGCCGCCAACAATCACTACTACAGCTCCTCGATGGAGGCGCTGCGCCAGCACGTGGCGGTCGGCATGCATCTCCACGGCCTGTCGCTGATGGGCCCGCGGCTAAAGCTCGAGCGCGTGTTCGACGAGCACAAGGCGATCTACGAAGCGATCGCTGCCGGCGATGCCGAAGCCGCCCAGGCGGCGATGCGGCGCCACCTAGAGGGCTCGCGCGACCGGTTGTTCGAGGGCCGCATCCTCGACCTCAGACTCGAGCGCTAGGCAGCGGCGAAAGCCCGACCGGTTGCCGCCCTCAACCGACCAGGTGAACTTTTGGCGCAAAATTCGGCGCCGCAAAGATCTGGTGGCGGACAATGCGCGTGCCGATATCGGGCAGCCGCTGGATGGTGAAGCGGGCATGGCCGGATGGCCCCATGCGCCGGTCGTTGGCTGAGTCGATTTCGAGGCGGCGGCGGTCCGGTCCGAAATAGTCGGCGGTCTCGACATAGACATGCTCGGCCCAGAGCTGCGTGCCGAGGCGCTGGATCAGCACCTCCTTCTTCTCGGGCAGGCTGACCACGTCGTCGACGCCGATATGCACGTAGCGCAGCACGGTTTCGAAGGGGCAGTCGTCAGCGATCACCACGATGGGCGAGAAGCGGACCTGCCGGTCGCCGCCCCGTATGCTGCGAGTCACGGCGTCGAGCAGCGCCTCGCCGACCCCGTAATGGACCAGGACAAAAGAGACCAACGTGCGCGGGCTCGGCACGTCACCCGTCATCGCATTTTCGATCAGGGTGAAACCGCACTTTTGTGCCAACTTGACGAGGAACCGCGTCTGGTCCTCGTTTCGGCCGATAGTGATGGCCTTGCATCCCGACAGCATGGTTCGCTCCTCTAGCGACCGCTCGTCAGCCTGATGCTTGCGCTCCCCCCGGAGGCTATTTCAAACGGACAACAAACTTTCCTATTACAGCAATATTTTGCAGCGACTACGTCGGACAACTTCTTATAGCGGCGCAATTTCGGCGCATCAGATGTGTTCAATACCTCAACATTTGCGATGACATTGCGATAAAAACTGCGAAAAATTGCGATCGTCCGATCTGGCTCTCGGCGCCGGCGGTTCTTCACAGCCCGCTGCACGCCCCTACCCAAGGATGCCGAAACGCCGATTGACACCCCACTCCGACGCCGTTATTTAACCGAGACGGAAATTAACCAGACGGTTAATCTGCGGCGATTTTCGATGTGCCCTGTCGATTTCGTCGCTTCCCGTTCGTCGACAGGACAGAATGGGCTCTTGGAGGAACGCAAAATGGATAACCGGTATGGGTGGGTCATCGTCGCAGCGGGCGCGCTGATCACCTGCGTGGCGATGGGCGCGATCTTCGCGCTGCCCGTCTATCTGCAGCCGATCGCGGAGGAGACGGGCTGGACGCGCGCCGGCATCTCGGCCGCGATGACTGTCGGCTTCATCGTGATGGGCGTCGCCGGCTTCTGCTGGGGCACGCTCAGCGACCGGATCGGAGCGCGGCCCGTGGTGCTGATGGCGGCCTTGCTGCTCGGCGCCGGCCTCGTGCTCGCGAGCCGCGCCACCAACCTCCTCGTCTTCCAGATCGCCTATGGGGGCCTCGCCTGCGCCTCGGTCGGCGCCTTCTTCGCCCCGCTGATGGCGGCGACGGTCGGCTGGTTCGACAAGCACCGCAGCCTCGCCGTCTCGCTGGTTTCGATCGGTGGCGGGGTTGCGCCCATGGTGATGACGCCGTTCGCCACCGTGCTCATCGGCGTCTATGGCTGGCGCAACGCCATGCTGATGATCGGCGTCGGCGTGATGCTCGTCGTGCTCGCCACCGCTTTCCTGCTCCGCCCCGCGCCGGCGGCCGCCGCCATGCCGGCCAATACCGGGTCGGGCTCGCCGCAGCCCAAGCCGGCTTCGGCCGCCGCGGCGCTCCGCACGCCGCAGTTCATCGTGCTCGCAGCGACGTTCTTCCTCTGCTGCGCCGCTCATTCCGGGCCGATCTTCCACACGGTAAGCTATGCCGAAATCTGCGGCGCCTCGGCGCTGGCCGCCGCCTCGATCTACAGCGTCGAGGGCGTCGCGGGTCTCTTCGGTCGGCTGATCTTCGGCCTGCTCGCCGACCGCGTCGGGGTGAAGCGCGTCATCATCGGCGGCCTCGTGCTGCAGGCGGTGGGTATCTACAGCTACATCTTCGTCCATGGCCTTGAGGATTTTTACCTCCGCGCCGTTTTTCTCGGCATGGCCTATGGCGGCGTGATGCCGCTCTACGCGATCCTCGCCCGCGACTACTTCAGCCAGAACGTGATGGGCACGGTGCTGGGTGCTGCCACCATGACCTCGAGCATCGGCATGGCCTTCGGCCCGGTCGGCGGCGGCTGGCTGTTCGATACGTTCGGCACTTATTACTGGCTCTACATCGCCTCGGCCGGCGTCGGGGTCGCGGCGGCCATCATGGCCCTGGCCTTTCCGAAGCCACAACGCGACAAAGACCACCGCGCCGGCGAGTTGCAGCCGGCCTAGGCCCAGAGTCGGTCAGCCGAGCTCGATCCAGGCCGGGGCGTGATCGCTGGTTTTCTCCCAGCCGCGCACGTCCCGGTTGACGCCTGCCGCCGTTAGCCGCTGCCGCAGCGGCGGAGCGAGCAGGAGGTGATCCATGCGGATCCCCGAGTTGCGGGCAAAGGCGCCGCGGAAATATTCCCAATAGGTGAAGATCGATGCGTCCGGGTGCAACGCGCGGATCGCGTCGACCCAGCCCTGGCCGAGCAACGCCGCATAGGCGGCCCGAGTTTCGGGGAAGAACACCGCGTCATGCACCCAGCGCTCGGGCCGCGCCGCATCGAGCGGTGTCGGCACGGCGTTGTAGTCGCCGCAGAGAATGGCCGGCGCGCCCGACTTGAGCAGCGTTTTGGCGTGCGCCTCCAGCCGCTTGAACCAGGCAAGCTTGTAGTCGAATTTCGGGCCGGGCGCCGGATTGCCGTTGGGCAGGTAGATGCAGCCGATGACGAGATCGCCGACCGCTGCCTCGAGGTAGCGGCTATGCGTGTCGTCGGGATCGCCCGGAAGCCCGCGCCGCCGTTCTTCGATCGGCAGGCCCTTCGCCAGGATGGCGACGCCGTTCCAGCTTTTCTGGCCGTGCCAAAGCGCCCCATAGCCTGCCTCTTGCAGCGCCGCTTCCGGAAAGCGCTCGTCGGGAGCCTTTAGCTCCTGGAGGCAGGCGATATCGGGCGAGGTCTCGGCCAGCCAACGCAGCAATACGGGCAGGCGGGCGTTGATGCCGTTGACGTTGTAGGTCGCGATCCGCATCGGTCAGGCGCCTGCCTTGACGAGTTCGATCGCGCCCGCCGCATCGCGCCGCGCCAGGGGCTCGAAGCGCTTGCCCTGCCGCCGGTCGTAGTCGGTGAAGAAGGCCTCGATCGAGTCGACAAGACCCGGCGGCAATTGGGTGATATCGGTCACCGTACCGCCCTCGACGATCGCTTTGCCGAGCAGCCGATCGTTGCGTAGGCGGCGGCCATCCTCCTGCGTCTGCATCGCCTCGATCGCGCCGATGAGCCGCGTCTTGACGATGGTGCCCACCGGCACCGGCACATCGAGCAGCAGCAGCACGTCAAGCGGGTCGCCATCTTCGCCCTTGGTCGACGGGATGAACCCGAAATCGTAAGGGAAGGCGAAGCCGAGCGGCAGCACCTTGTGCAGGGTAAAGCCACCCAGCGCCGGTTCGTACTTGAACTTGCCCCGCGCCATCCTGGGCGTTTCGACCACGACGTTCACACAATCCTGCTCCGCGTCGAAGGCCGGCAGGCGGCCGAGGTCCTGGCTCATGATCGTTGTCCTCCGTCGCGAGAGCAACGAACGCCAGCATGGGATGGTTCGCCCAGCGGGGCTACGTCATTGGCGCGGCGGCGCAGTGCTCTCCCGGCTGAGGAGCTCGCACGGCACGACCACCACGGCCGGCGCCTCGTCGCCGGAGCCGCCGATCTGTTCGAGCAGCAGCCGGGCGGCGGCGCGGCCGATCTCGTCGGTCTGCTGGCGCATCGAGGCAAGACCAGGACTGGTGAAGGCGCCGACGCGGGACCCGTCGAAGCCGATCACCGACACGTCCGTCGGCACCCGGACGCCGGCCTGCGTCACTGTCTTGATGAAGCCGATGGCCGAGTCGTCGATGCAGCTCAGCACCGCCGTCGGCCGGTGCTTCAGCGAAAGGTATCGATCGGCCGCCGCGATGCCGCTTTCGAAGTCAAAACTGCCGGGCGAGCGGATGACGGCGTCGTCTGGCAGGCCGGCCTCCCGCACCGCCTCCAGGAGGCCGGCGAAGCGCTCCATTTCGTGATAGTTGCCCTTGGGCCCCTGCCCCTGGCGCGACGGCTCGCGCGGCGGGAACACCCCGTCCGGACCTGAAATATAGAGGAAGCTGCGGTGACCGAGGCCGAGCAAATGCTCGCCCGCCTGCCGCATCGCCTCCCGATCATTGCTGACGACGCTCGAGACACCCCAGGGGCTGAGATCGAAGAGGCCCGCAACGATGGGCAACCCCGCATCAGCGAGCGACCGGTCACCGACCTGCGGCAGTTGCGAGGCGAGCACGATGGACCCGGCGATCGTACCGCCGAGCGCGATGTCCATGATGTGCTCTTCCGTCTCGGCGAAGCGGTCGAGGTTGGCGATCAGGAGACTATAGCCTTCCCGCACCAGCGCCTCGTCGATGCCGAGCAGCACTTCGCTGATCACCTGCGAGGCACCGACGAAGAGGCCGCCCGGTAGCACGATCATCACCGTCTTGGAGGCGCCGAGGCGAAGGTTGCGCGCCGCGAGGTTCGGCTTGTAGCCGAGCTCTTCGGCGGCCTTGAGCACCTTGGCGCGCGTCGCCTCGGCGATGCGGCCCGGCATGGTCAGCGCCCGGCTCACCGTCGAGGTGGCGACGCCGGCCCGGCGCGCGACGTCCGCAACCGAGGGCGCGCTGCCGTTCGTGCGTGACCGCTTGCTTGCCATGATTTCTCCTGCCGCGGGTGGCGCGAGTTCGCGCATGTTACTGCCTCAAAAATCGCCGGCCGTCCAAAACCATTGGTGGATCAACCACCTGCAGACGATCAACCTGCGACAATTTCGGGCAAACAAGGATATTGCGATTCTTTTCAACATCTGTAATGTAGCCCGGTTGGCAATCGATTGCCAACACACGGGAGGCAGCACAGGCTGCATGAGATTGGCGGTGCGCAAAGTCAATTTGCGCAGACGATGCCGCTTTGCCGGGAGAATATCGGGTGGTTTCTTCGCAGAAGATCAAGTTCGCGGCCGAACTCGTGACGTTCTTTCATCCAGTGTTTTGGGGTGTAAGCAACGAAGCGGAGATCGGTGCCTTTGCCAAGAGCCAGCCGCTGCCGTTCTGGAACAAGCTCCTCGATGCCGTCGCGGCCTCCGGCGTCACGGGCGTCGAGCTGACCTTTTCGCCGTTCCGCTGGCAGGAAGCGGCTGAAGCTTATGGCGGCACATCCGGACTGACGCGCGCGCTCGAGACGCGCGGGCTCAGCCTTTCGGGCGGCTTCTTCGCCGAGCTCGAGCATGGCAGCGACATCATGAGTCCGGCCGTCCAGGCGGAAGGCATCGAGCGGGCCGCGCGTTACGCCGAGGTGATCGCGGCCGGCGGCGGTGATGCGATAGTCATCGGCCTGCCGATGCGGCAGACGCCGGGGACGGAGCCGGCGACCTTCGTCGACCTCGCACTGGCACAGCCGCTTGCCGATTTCCTCAACCGGTTGGGCGCGACCACGGCGCGGCAGGGCGTGAAACTGGCGCTCCATACTGAGGCGCATTCGATGTTCGCCATGTCGCGCGACATCGACCTCTTCCTGCTGCTGACCGACCCAGTCTATGTCGGCTTCTGCCCCGACGCGGCGCACATGGTGCTCGTCGGCACCGATCCGGTCGAGACAGTACGCCGCCATCGCGAGCGGCTGGTCGTCGCGCACTGGAAGGACGCGATCGGTCCGATGCCAGCCGATACGCCGATCGACGAAAAGATCCACGAGCGGCATCGCCCGTTCTTCTGCCGTCTCGGCGCGGGCCGCGTCGACTGGCCGGCCTGGGCGCGGCTCATGCGCGACATCCATTTCGGGGGCTGGGCCATCCTCGAGCTCGATTCCTCGGCGGATCCCGTGGCCGACATCATCGCCGGGCGGCGGTTCGTCGAGACCGCGCTGCTGCCGATCTTTGCCTGAGTTTGCGGTGGCCGCCGGCCGGAACCGGCGGTGTCTTGTCTGTCCGAGCAACCCGAGCCCCGAGGGGCCATTCGAAAGGACGTGATGAATGCACAGACTGGGACTCTCCGTGTTCTGCAGCGTGGCGGCTCTCAGTTGCGCCGCCCCTGCCCTTGCCGACCCGATCAAGCTCGAAGTCGCCAACAGCTGGACGTCGGGCGGTGAAGCGGCGGCCAAGCAGGTGATCATCGACGCGCTGGCCAAGAAGGGTGTCGAGTGGGTCGATTCCTCGATCGCCGGCTTCGAGAGCGCCAACGCCGCCTTCAACAGCCGCCTGATGGCCGGCAACCCGCCGCCGGTGAAGGCCGCCATCGCCGGCCTCGACCAAAGCGAAGTCATCGGGCAGGGCCTGATGACCGACATCGACGCGACCGCCAAGGCCGCGGGCGCCGACAAGGCGCTGCCGAAATTGCTGCTCGACAACGTCACCTTCGATGGCAAGATCTACGAGGCGCCGATCGAATTCCACGGCGAGAGCATGTATTTCTATTCGATGCCGGTGTTCGCCAAGGCTGGCATCGCGGCCCCGCCGAAGACCTGGGACGAGATGTTCGCCGACCTCGACAAGGTGAAGGCTGCGGGCCTCATTCCCGTCGCCTGGAGCGGCCAGGGCTGGCAGGAGGTGAAGACCTTCAACACCATCCTCCTCAGCGTCATCGGCACCGATGGTTTCAACAAGGTCTATACCGACAAGGACGAGGCAACGGTGCGCTCGCCCGGCTTCGCCAAGGCCGTCGACATCTTCAACAAGCTCCACAACTACATCCAGCCGGGCTCGGAAAACCTCAACTGGAACGATGCCACCGCCATGGTGATCACCGGCAAAGCGGCGCTGCAGTTCGAGGGCGACTGGGCCAAGGGCGAGTTCGTCAACGCCAAGCAGACTCCCGGCAAGGACTATGGCTGCGAGTTCGCGCCGGGCTCCGACGGCACGATCATCATCTCGGATGTGTTCGCGTTCCCGAAGGTCAAGGACGCGGACCAGCAGAAGGCGCAGCAGATCCTCGCCGAGACGGTGTTCGATCCCAAGGTGCAGGTAGACTTCTCGCTGAAGAAGGGCTCGTTCCCGGTGCGCGCCGACGTCGACACCTCCGCGCTCGACATCTGCGCGCAGAAGGACGTCGCGATGGTCAAGGCCGGCAAGGTCGCGCCCGAGCAGGCAATCGTGCTGACCCCGGCGCAGAACGGCACCCTCACCGACCTCATCAGCCAGTACTTTGCCGCGCCGACCTCGACCGACGCCTTCGTCGACGGGTTCGTCGCGATGCTCAAGAATGCCTGATAGCGTGGCGATGGGCATCGGCTCGCGCAGCGACAAGGGTTCCGGCAACCTGCCGGGACCCACGCCGCTGGCAGGCCAGGTGAGGCGGATCGCGATGGGCGAACGGCGCAGAGTGGGACGCGTGGCGGTGCCGATGCTGGCGCTGCTGCCTGTCGCTGCGATCGTGGTCTTCTTCTACATCGGCGCGACGCTCTGGACGGCCGGCATCTCGCTGACCGACTCGCGCCTGCTGCCCACCGGCAAATTCATCGGTCTCACCCAATACCAGCGGCTCTTCGCAACGCCCGTCTGGCAGACCTCGCTGGTCAACCTCGTCATCCTCGCGGTGCTGGTGATCGGCGGCTGCCTCGTCCTGGGGACGCTACTCGCCATCGCGCTCGATCGCGCGGTACGATTCGAGAACAGCTTTCGCACCATCTTCCTCTACCCCTACGCGCTCTCGTTCGTCGTCACCGGCCTCGTCTGGCAGTGGCTGATGAACCCCGGCCTCGGGCTCCAGGCAACCGCCCAGCAACTGGGCTGGACCTGGTTCGTCTTCGACTGGCCGCAGCATCGCGAGACGGCCATCTACGCCGTTGTCCTCGCCGGGCTCTGGCAGGGCGCCGGCTTCGTCATGGTGCTGATGCTGGCGGGCTTGCGCGGCATCGACCAGGACATCTGGCGCGCCACCCGCATCGAGGGCATCCCGGTGACGCGGACCTATTGGTCGATCGTCCTGCCGCAACTTTCGCCGACAATCGCAACGGCGCTGATCCTCCTCGCCATGGGCGTCATCCGCACCTACGACCTCGTCGTCGCCATGACCAATGGCGGGCCCGGCACATCGACCAGCGTGCCGGCGAAATTCATCATCGACAACCTCTTTGGCCGCCAAAACCTCGGCCTCGCGACCGCCGGCGCGACCGTCATGCTGGTCACCGTCCTCGCCGTCGTCGTGCCCATCGCCTACGCGCAGAACATTCGCGCCGCCCGGCGGAGGAACGCGCTATGAGCCTCGTCGCAGCCGCCGGGATCAATCCGCACGGCCCCAAGCCGCAGCGGCTGACGCTGCCGCGCATCGGGCTCTACCTCTTTCTCGCCTGTGCGGCCGCGTTCTTCCTGCTGCCCGCCTACGTGATGGTGCTGACCTCGCTCAAATCGATGGACGAGATCCGGCAGGCGCACATCTTCGCGCTGCCCGCTGCGCTGGACTTTTCGGCCTGGGCGACGGCCTGGGGCAATGCCTGCGCCGGCAACGAGTGCCAGGGCGTCGCCTTCGGCTTCTGGAACTCGGTGAAGATCGCGGTGCCGAGCACCATCATCTCGGTGCTGTTCGGCGCCTTCAATGGCTACGCCCTGTCGTTCTGGCGTGCGCCGGGCTCAAAACTGCTGTTCGGCACCATCGTGCTCCTCGGCTTCATCCCGCTCCAGGTCTTCCTCTACCCGATGGTGCGGTTGCTCGCGACGGTCGGGCTCTTCGCGACGCTGCCGGGCATCGTCATCGTGCACGTTGTCTTCAGCGTGCCGCTGGTGACGCTGCTTTTCCGCAACTACTACGCGTCGATCCCGATTGAACTCTTCAAGGCGGCGCGCGTCGATGGCGCCGGGTTCTGGCGCGTCTTCACCTCGATCATGCTGCCGATGTCGACGCCGATGCTGGTCGTCGCCTCGCTCATGCAGCTCACCGGTATCTGGAACGACTTTTTGCTCGGCCTGGTCTTTGCCGGCCGCGACAACCTGCCGATGACGGTGCAGCTCAACAACATCGTCAACACCACCATGGGCGAGCGCTTCTACAACGTGAACATGGCCGCGACGATCTTGACCGCTGCCGTGCCGCTCATCGCCTACTTCGTTTCCGGCCGCTGGTTCGTGCGCGGCATCACTGCTGGCTCCGTCAAGGGATAGTCGCCATGAACGCTGCCGTTTCCATCCGCGACGTCGACATCGCCTATGGGGCGATGAAGATCGTCAGCGACCTCGACCTCGAGATCGCCTCGGGCGAATTCATCGTGCTGCTGGGCCCCTCCGGCTGCGGCAAGTCGACCCTGCTCAACGCCATCGCGGGGCTGACTGAAATCGCCGACGGCGAGATCTGGATTTCCGGCCGCAACGCTACCTGGGCCGAGCCTAAGGACCGCGGCATTGGCATGGTGTTCCAGTCCTACGCGCTATATCCGCGGATGACGGTCGAGAAGAACCTGTCGTTCGGGCTCCGCGTCGCCGGTCTGCCGAAGGACGAGATCGAAACGCGCGTGTCCCGGGCGGCCGACGTGCTGCAGCTTGGACCTTTGCTCAAGCGCCGGCCGTCGGACCTTTCGGGTGGGCAGCGGCAGCGCGTCGCCATCGGCCGCGCGCTGGTGCGCGACGTCGATGTCTTCCTCTTCGACGAGCCGCTCTCCAATCTCGACGCCAAGCTCAGAGCGGAGCTGCGTGTCGAGATCAAGCGGCTTCACCAGCGGCTCGGCAACACCATGATCTACGTGACGCATGACCAGGTCGAGGCGATGACGCTGGCCGACCGGATCGCCGTGATGCGCGACGGCGTTATCCAGCAGCTCGGCACGCCGGCCGAAATCTACCACCAGCCGGCGAACCTCTTCGTTGCCGGCTTCATTGGTTCGCCGCCGATGAATTTTATCCAGGGCGTGCTCCGGCACGATGCGTCCGGGCCGAACCTCGAGGTTGGTGGCAAGCGCCTGCCGCTCGATGGCATTGCGGCGGCGTCGATGGGCAGCGATGGGCGAAGCGTTGTCCTCGGCGTGCGCCCGGAGCAGCTCACGCTGCGCACCGAGGGAGGTAGCCTCACCGCCACCGTCAACGTCGTCGAGCCGATGGGCGCCGATACGGTGGTCTGGCTGAACTGGAACGGCCTCGGGCTCGGCGCACGGCTGGTCGGCGACTTTGCCGGCAAGGCGAGCGAGAGCATTGGTTTCGACCTCGATCTCAGCCGCGCCTCGCTATTCGACGCCGAGACCGGCGAGCGGCTGCGGGCCGGCTAGCCGCCAGCAGACGAGATCATTTTCAAAAGTCCATTCGGGTCCGGCGTCGCTTGCGCGCCCGCGGCCCAGGAGTCCAATTTCATGTCCGATGTTGTTTACGATGCAATGGTGGTGGGGGCGGGCGCCTCGGGCTCTTTTGCAGCCCGAGAGCTGACCGCGCAGGGGCTCAAGGTCGTGCTGCTCGAGGCGGGTCCCGAGATCGGGCCGCAGCATTTCGATATCAACAGCCGCGCCGGGCAGTCGGAGATCAACCTCTGGGAACGCGCCAAGGCGACGCTGCGCGGGCAGTCGGTGCAGGCGCGCGCCGCCTTCTTCAACGCGCGGCTCCGCCACCTCTTCGTCGACGACCGCAAGCATCCCTACACCACGCCGCCCGACGCGCCGTTCGTGTGGATCCGCGGCCGGCAAGCAGGCGGGCGCACGCATACTTTTGGGCGCGTCTTGCTGCGCTGGACCGATGACGATTTCAAGCTTGCGACCCGCACCGGTCGCGGCGTTGACTGGCCGATTTCCTACGAGGAGCTAGCTCCCTTCTACGAGGAGGTGGAAAGCTGTCTGGGGCTCTATGGGCAGACGGACGCAATCCCGACGCTGCCCGACGGTGTCTACGCGCATGAAGCGTCGCTGACGCCGGCCGAGACGCTGTTTAAGCGCGAGGTCGAGGCGAGGTGGCCCGAGCGCCGGGTGACCTCCTGGCGCTACATCGGCCATGAGCCGACGCGCGTGCTGCGGCCACTGGCGGACGCCATCGCCAGCGGCAAGCTCGACGTCCGCTACAATGCTATCGCGCGGCGCATCATTACCGACGACGCCACCGGCCGCGCGACCGGCGCCGAGATCATCGACGCCGCGACGGGGCAGGTCACGACCATCATGGCGAGAACGGTGGTGCTCTGCGCCTCCCCCATCGAGAGCATCCGCCTGCTGCTTAACTCGGCGACCTCGAGCCAGCCGCAGGGCCTCGCCAACAGCTCGGGCACGCTGGGCCGCTATTTCATGGACCAACTCCCCTGCATCGCCTCGGGCAGCTTCCCCAAGGCCAAGGGCGGCGGGGCCACCAACCCTGCCCCGGCCGATCCGTTCTACGGTCCGACCGGCGGCATCTTCATCGCCCGGTTCCTCGGGGAGGACGGCATGTCGGCCGGCGGCGACTTCGATTTCCAGGGGACGGTCGGCCGCTACGGCGCAGAGGGTGCGGAGGCGCGCCTCTCGTTCTTCGGCTTCGGCATGATGCTCCCCGATGCCGACAACCGGATCACGCTCGATCCCCGGCGCAAGGACGCCTGGGGCATCCCGGCGCCGCATATCCGCTGCAAGATCGGCGAAGCAGACCGGGCAACGCTCGAGAAGGAACTGGCCGCCCTCACCGAGACGGTCGAGGGCGTCGGCGGCAAACTCGATTTCATCGGCTCGCCGCTCGGGCTCGTCGAGAAGGGTCGCGGCGCCTATCCGGATGCCGATCCGCTGAGCCGCTTCATGTTCCGGCGTATGTTCGGCAGCACCATGGTGATGGGCGCCGCGATCCACGAATGCGGCGGCGCGCGCATGGGATTTTCGCCGAAGGATTCGGTGCTCAACGGCTTCAACCAGAGCTGGGATATCCCCAACCTCTTCGTCACCGACGCCAGCGCCTTCGCCGGCAGCGGCGTCACCGGCACGACGCTGACCATCATGGCCCTGACGGTCCGCGCCTGCCGGCGGCTCGCCGGCGAGCTGCGCGCCGGGCGGCTCTGAGGCCGTCCTCCCCCTGCTCTAAGCTTGCACCGGTTGCCGTGGTGCGACCGTGCTCCCGAGCTGCATCGGCGCCGTGATGTCGCGCGCCATGTAGCTCTGGATCTGGCGGACGATCTGGGCCGCATGCTGGGCGGCGAGCTCGTCGCAACGCTCGGCATCACCGCGCTCGATGGCCTGGATCATGGCTTCGTGCTCGTCGACATATTTGCGCGGCAGGTGGTCGTCGAAGGACGCGTAGTAGTAGAGCCGCAGCAGCCGCCGCCCCTCGTCCAGCAGCCGCGAAAACCAGCTCGTGAAGTAGGCGTTGCCGCCGGCTTCGGCGATGGCGAGGTGGAAGTCGCGATTGGTCGAGATCATGCCGACGGCATCGTTTCGCTCGACCGCCTTCACATACTCGGCCTGCGCGCGGCGCATCGCGGCCAGATCGTTGGCGCTGCGCCGGTGCGCCGCCGCCCGCGTGGTGACCCGATACATCAGGGTCAGCGCTTCGAAATAGACCGGCAGCTTGCCGAAATCGATCGGCGCCACCACCGTGCTGCGGTTCGGCAGCGTCGCCACGAGCCCGTCGGCCGCGAGCCGAACCAGGGCTTCGCGGATCGGCGTGCGCGAGAGCGCGAACTGCTGGCTGAGCCGCACCTCATCGAGCGGGCTGCCGGGCGGCAGGTCGAGATTGACGATCGCCAGCCGCAGTTGCTCGTAAACCGTTTGCACGCCGGCGCCGCGCACCGGGCGCGCGCCTGCGGGTTTGTTGCTGCCGCCCTTTGTCGTGGCACGAGGGCTCACGGTGAACGCACTCCGTTTCCCCTTCGATTGACACGAAAACGTCATGCGTGCAATCGTGTCGACAAGATGCATGCAAGGCATTGGGTCGCCCGGGCCGGCTGGATGTTGACGTCCGCGTCCGGGAGGCGAACATCAAAGAACTGCAAAAAGGGAGACGATGAATGAGCCTATCTGCAAAACCGGTCCTCGCGGCCCTGGCGCTGACGCTGGCCCTCGGCACGGCGGCCTACGCGGCCGATATCAAGATCGGCGTTCTGGTGCCGACGACCGGCGGCCAGGCGACCTATGGCCAGGACATGGCCAACGCTGTGAACCTTGCGATCGATGAGATCAACAAGGCCGGCGGCGGCAACACCTATTCGGCGGTCGTCGGCGACGATGGCTGCGATCCGCAGCAGGCCGTGAACGCGGCAACCAAGCTCGCGTCCTCGGGGATCGCCGCGGTTGTCGGCGGCTACTGCTCGGGCGCGACGGTGCCGACCCTCAAGATTTTTGGCGACGCCAAGCTACCCTTCATCATCACGGCGGCCAACTCGACCAAGCTGATCCCGGCCAATCCGGGCAACGCCTTCATGATCAACTCGACCGGCAACGACCAGGTCGCCAAGGCTTTGGATTTCTGGAAGGGCAAGGGCTACAAGTCAGTCGCCATCGTCAACGAAGGCGACGCCTACAGCCAGGATCTCGCGACGCTGGCGCAGAAGGGCTTCACCGCCGCGGGCGGCACGGTGCCGGCCTTCGAGACCGTCAACAAGGGCGAGCAGGATTTCTCCGCCGTGGTCACCAAGATCAAGGCAGCGAACCCCGACGCCGTGTTCTGGACCGCCTATGACGACGACGGCGGGCCGTTCATCAAGCAGCTCCGTGAAGGCGGCTACCAGGGCGCCATCTACGTGGGCGACGGCTCGACCTCGGCCAACCTCTTCAAGCTCGCCGGTGATGCGGCAGAGGGCGTCTTCGCCTTCTCGAGCCCGACCGCCGAGTTCCTGCCCGACGCCAAAGCGTTCGCCGATGCCTACCAGGCCAAGTACAACGTCGCGCCGAGCTCCTACGGCCCGCTCACCTATGACGGCATGAAGCTTCTGGCCGACGCCATCGGGAAGGCCGGCAGCACCGACAGCGCCAAGCTGATCGCCGCGCTCCAGGCCGAGGACTACAAGGGCATCGCCGGCGAGGTGACCTTCAAGCCCGACCACACGCTGGCCCGCTCGAACTTCGTGGTCGTCGTCGGCAAGGGCGGCGCCTGGGCGCTGGCTCAGTAACGATCATTGACCCGCGATCCAACCTCGCGGTTGGCGGAATCCTCTCCCGTGCACGGCACGGGGGAGGGGGACCATGCGAAGGCATGGTGGAGGGGGCGACCACGGACACTGAGCCTGGTCGCGCCCCCTCCACCGCCTGACGGCGGTCCCCCTCCCCCGCTGCGCGGGAGAGGCTCGCCCGCCGATCGCCTCGTGTCACCACCATGACCCTGACCGCCGTCCTCGCGCAGCAACTGGTCAACGGGCTCGTCCTCGGCTCGTTCTATGCGCTGGTTGCGCTCGGCTACACCATGGTCTTCGGCGTGGTGAAGCTGCTCAACTTCGCCCATGGCGATCTCTACATGACCGGCGCCTTCGTCGGCTTCCTGGCCCTCTCTGCCGTCGCCGGAACGCTGGGTGCAAGCTGGCTGGGGGTCGCCGTCTCGATCCTGCTCTCGATGATCGCCGTCGGCTTCCTCGGCGTGGTCATCGAGCGCATCGCCTACCAGCCAATGCTCAAGGCGCCGCGGCTCTCGATCCTGATCACCGCGCTCGCCGTGTCGCTGGTGCTGCAGAATGGGATGCTGTCCCTCACCAACGGCCAGATCATTCCGGTGAGCCCGAAGCTCGGGTTTGCCGGCTTCAACCTCGGGCCGGTGTTCATCAACTACAAGCAGGTTGCCCTCGCCGGCGCGGCGGCCGCGCTGATGATCGGGCTCGAGCTCTTCGTGTCGCGCACCCAATATGGCCGCGCCATGCGCGCCGTGTCGGTCGACAAGGACATGTCGGAGCTGATGGGCATCGACGTCAACCGCGTGATCGCGGTGACGTTCTTCCTCGGCTCGGCGCTCGCCGCCGCAGCCGGCACCATGGCGGGCGCCTACTACGGCTCGATCTGGTATTTCATGGGCTTCCTCATCGGGCTCAAGGCCTTTACCGCGGCAGTGATCGGCGGCATCGGCTCGATCCCCGGCGCGATGCTGGGCGGCCTCGTGCTCGGGCTCCTCGAAGCCTTCGGCACGCAGATTCCGGGCATAGGCAGCGAGTGGAAGGACGTCTTCTCGTTCTCGGTGCTGATCCTCGTCCTGGTGTTCAAGCCGACCGGTCTTTTGGGTAAATCCGAGCAGGAGCGCATGTGATGGCGCTGCAATCGGGATCGCCCGGACCACAGTCCATCGAGGCGCGGCCGAGCGCCTGGGGCGGCCTCACGGTGCTGCTTGACACGCCGACCAAGCGCGGCGTGGCGCTGGTCGTGATCCTCGCGGTGATGATCGCTGCGCCGCAGGTTTTCGGCGCCTACGCGACGGTGATCCTCACCAATGCCCTGCTCTACGCGATCCTGGCGCTCGGACTCAACATCGTCGTCGGCTACGCCGGACTGCTCGACCTCGGCTATGCGGCGTTCTTTGCGGTGGGCGCCTATTCGGTCGGTATTCTCACCACGACCTTCGGCTGGAATTTCTGGGCCACAATCCCGGTCGCCGTGCTCGCCGCCATGTGCGCCGGCATCATCATCGGCGGCCCGACGCTGCGGCTGCGGTCGGACTATCTCGCGATCGTCACGCTGGGCTTTGGCGAGATCGTGCGCATCGCGGCGCGCAACCTCGACATTACCGGCAAGGCAAGCGGCATCTCCGGCATCGAGCAGCCCTGGCTCTTCGGCTGGCACATCGCGCGGCCCGTCGATTTCTACTACGTGTTCCTCGTCCTCACGATCATCGCCATCCTGGTTTCGGTGCGCCTCAGCGGTTCGCGGCTTGGCCGGGCATGGCTCTACGTCCGCCATGACGAGGATGCCGCCGAAGCCATGGGCATCGACCGCGTGCGGGTGAAACTCGCCGCGTACATCATCGGCGCGATCTATGGCTCGATCGGCGGTGCCTTCTTTGCCGTGAACCTCACCGCCATCTCGCCGCAGAGCTTTTCGTTCCAGCAATCGACGCTGTTCCTGATGGCCGTCATCCTCGGCGGCATGGGTAAGATCCCGGGCGTCATCCTCGGCGCCTTCGTCGTCGTGCTCGGCCCCGAGCTGCTGCGCGACCTCGGCAGCTTCCGCTACCTGGTCTTCGCCGTCGGGCTGCTGCTCATCATGCTGTTCCGACCGAGCGGCATCTGGCCAGTGGGGAGCAGGCGCTGATGGCTCTCCTCGATCTCAAGGGCGTCACGCTCGGCTTTGCCGGCAACACGGTGCTCAGCGACGTGAATTTTGCCGTGGCCGAAGGCGTGATCGCGAGCCTCATCGGCCCTAACGGCGCAGGCAAGACATCGCTCTTCAACTGCATCACCGGCTTTTACAAGCCGCAGCGCGGGGCCATCCGGTTCGATGGCGCCGAGACGCTGACGCTCAAGCCTTGGCAAGTGACGCGAACCGGTATCGCGCGGACGTTCCAGAACGTGCGCCTCTTCCGGCAGATGAGCGTCCTCGAGAACGTCATGTCGGGCCAGCATTGCCGCTCGCGGGCCGGTGCGATCGCCGCCGTCCTGCGGCTGCCGAGCCAGCGCGCCGAGGAAAAACGCATCCGCGACGCGGCGGCGCAGTGCCTCCGCTTCGTGGGCATCGACCCCGAGGAGTGGGATCGCGACGCTACTACCCTCGCCTACGGCCATCAGCGGCGCGTCGAGATCGCGCGGGCGTTGGCAACCGAACCGAAACTGCTGTTGCTCGACGAGCCTGCCGCCGGCCTCACCAAAGGCGAGAAAGCCGAGCTCGTGACGCTGATTGCCCGCATCCGCGACCAGCGGAAGATCGCAGTGCTCTTGATCGAGCACGACACCAGCCTCGTGATGTCGATTTCGGAGCGGGTCAGCGTGCTCGACCACGGCGTCATGATCGCCGAGGGCTCGCCCAAGGAAATCCAGGCCAACCCGCGGGTGATCGAAGCTTACCTCGGCAGCGAGGATGCGGAGGCGGCCCTTGCGCTCTGAGGCACCCGTCGTGCTGTCGCTCAAGGGCGTGGAAGCCGGCTATGGCCGCATCCGCGCGCTGCACGGCATCGATTTCGAGGTGCGCCAAGGCGAGATCGTAACATTGCTGGGGGCGAATGGCGCCGGCAAGACGACGACGCTCAAGACAATCTCGGGCCTCGTCCGCGCGAGCGCCGGATCGGTGCAGTTCGAGGGCCAGGAGCTGGTCGGCCGCAAGGCCAGCGACATCGCCCGGCTTGGTGTCGTGCATGTGCCCGAAGGCCGTCACGTGCTGCGCGGCCTCAGCGTCCGCGAAAACCTCGAGCTCGGCGGTTTCACCGTGACGGACCCCAAGGTCAGGCGCGACCGGCTGGAGAAGGCCTTCAGCCTCTTCCCGATCCTCAAACAGCGCCAGCACCAGGATGGCTCGCTGCTTTCCGGGGGCGAGCAGCAGATGCTGGCGATCGGCCGCGCGCTGATGCACGGCCCAAAGGTGCTGCTGCTCGACGAGCCATCGATGGGCCTTGCCCCAAAACTCGTGATCGAGACGTTTCGCATCATCAAGGAGCTCAACCAGACCGGGGTGACGATCCTCCTTGTCGAGCAAAATGCGCGGCTTGCGCTAAAGCTGGCCGACTACGGCTACGTGCTCGAGACCGGCAGCATCCGCATGGACAGCGACGCCGACATCCTCGCCTCCAGCAACTCGATCGTCGAGGCGTATCTTGGCGCGTGAGGCATCAATCAAGGCTGTCTTTCGGGCGCCCCTCCCCCTTGAGGGGAGGGTGGCGGCAGCCGGGTGGGGGTCGGGCCACCAGCTCAAGTGTGCTGGACAACCCCCACCCCCGACCCCTCCCCTCAAGGGGGAGGGGAGCAGGTCACCCCAGCTTCTTGTAGCCGAGCGTGGTCGTGGCGTTGAGCGCGGCGCGCGGCTGGTCGAACCAACCCTGCTCCAGCAGCGTGGCGCGGACCCGTTCGTTGAGGCCGCCCTTGGTCTGGTGCTCCTCGACCAACTTGCCAAACGCATCGGCCGGCGTGCGCTGTGCCGTGTCGGCCAGCATGCCCAGCAGCGACACCACGAAGCCGCGCGCGTCGGCTTCGGCGATGCCGGCGCCTATGCCGACATCGATCAGCGCGCGCTGCAACTCGAAATAGCTCGACATGAACGAGTTGAGCCCGCCGAAATGGATGCGCGCCTCATCCGGGGCGATGAAGAGGTGGCCGAGCGGCGACACCAGCTCGACGATTTCGCGGACAGCCGGATAGGTTGCCATCGGCCCCTTGCCGCGCGCGATGCCGGGCAATGGAACGAACCGGCAGACGGTGGCTTTGGGCCAGCGGGCCTTGATGTCGGCGAGCGGGAAACCAGCCACCATGCTGGCAACGATCTGGCCCGCGCGAAAATCGATGCCGGCCATCGCCTCTTCGAGATGCATCGGCCGCATGCCGAGAAACACAATGTCGGCCTCAGCCACCTCGGCGTTCGACGTCGCCCGGGTCACTTTGGCGAAGCGTTCGGCCAGCGCCCGCGACACCGCTTCCGACCGTGGCGACACGACGATGTCGGGCGCGTCCGGCCGCGCCTGCAGCCCCTCGACCACCGCAGCGGAAATCGTGCCTGTGCCGATGAAGCCGATGCGCATTCCCGTTTCTCCCTACACTGAAGGATTTCCGATATGGCACTCACCTGGCGCGGCGTCATCCCCGCATTGATGACCGAGATGAAACAGAACGGCGACCTCGACCTCGAGGCGACCGCCAAGCACATCGATTCCTGCCTCTCCGCCGGTTGCGAAGGCTTCGTGATGCTCGGCACGCTCGGCGAGAACAGCTCGCTCGCGCTCGAGGAAAAGAAGGCCGTGGTCGCGGCGGCCGTGAAGGCGGTGAAGGGCCGCGTGCCGGTTATCGCCGGCGTCGCCGAATACACCACCAAGCTTGCCGTCACCGCCGCCAACGAAATGGGCATCGCGGGCGCCTCGGGCATCATGGCGCTGCCGACGATGGTCTATATGACCGACGCACGGGAGAGCGTGCACCATTTCCGGACGCTCGCGCACAACGTGCCGCTGCCGATCATGATCTACAACAATCATGTGGCCTACAAAGTCGACCTCAAGCCGGAAGCCTTTGCCGAGCTTGCCAACGAAAAGAACATCGAGGCGGTCAAGGAATCGAGCCACGACAGCCGCCGCATCACCGACATGATCAACCTCCTCGGCGACCGCTACGCCATCGTCTGCGGCGTCGACGACCTCCTGCTCGAGAATGTTTTGTTCGGCGCCGTGGGCTGGGTCTCGGGTCTCGCCAATTCCTTCCCGCGCGAGGCCGTGCAGCTCTTCCGGCTGGCGAAGGCAGGACGGGTCAATGAAGCGCTCGAGCTATATCGCTGGTTCATGCCGCTGCTCCACCTCGACGTCGCCACCAAGCTCGTCCAGTACATCAAGCTCGCCAACCAGATGACCGGCGAGGGCAGCGAGTGGGTGCGGGCGCCACGGCTGACGCTCGAGGGCGAGGAGCGCGCGCGCATCAGCGCCATCATCCAGCAGGCGATCGACACCCGGCCGCAGTTGAAGAAGGTCGCTTGATCGACGGATGGATACGGATGTCGTCATTGTCGGCGCCGGCATCGTCGGCCTCGCGAGCGCTTACAAGCTCGCCGAGGCCGGCCGTTCCGTGCTGCTGGTCGACCGCAAGGGGTTTGCGGAGGAAACGAGCCGCGGCAATGCCGGCGCGTTCGCCTTCTCCGACATCCTGCCGCTTGCCACCAAGGACATGTGGCGGAAGCTGCCGCGCTGGCTCGCCGATCCGCTCGGCCCGCTGACGGTTCGACCCGAATACCTGCCGCAGATCATGCCGTGGCTTGTGCGTTTCTGGCGCGCCGGCTGGCCCGACCGCGTCGATGCTGCTATTCGCGCGCAGGGCGCACTGATGCGCGTTGCGCGAACCGAGATGGATTCGCTCGTGGTCAGCGCCGGCATCGGCAGCATGGTGCGCTCCGACGGCGTGCTCGAGCTTTACGAAAGTGAAGGCGAGCTGCGGCGGTCGTGGCACGAGATCGACGCCAAGACGCGCGAGGGTATTGAGGTTCGCGTGGTGCGCGGCGAGGTCCTCGCCGCGCTGCAGCCGGGGCTCGACCCGCGCTTCGTCGTCGGCACGTTCGTGCCCAAGTGGCAGACGGTCAGCGATCCCTATGATTTCGCACTGGCCATCGGTAAGGCGGCGACCGACCGCGGCGTCACCTTTCGCAAAGCAGAGGTGAAAGCGCTGCGGCCACTCGGCGACGGCGCCTTCATCGACTTCGCCGATGGCACGAGCCTCAAGGCCGGCAAGGTCGTCGTCGCCTCGGGCGCCTGGTCGCGGGCGCTGACGGCGCCGCTTGGCGACCTGATCCCGCTCGACACGGAGCGGGGCTACAACACGACGCTCCCGCCGGGTGCCTTCGATCTCAGGCGGCAGCTCGTCTTCCCCGGCCATGGCTTTGTCGTGACGCCGCTGTCGAATGGCGTCCGCATCGGCGGCGCGGTCGAGCTTGGCGGCCTGAGCCTGCCGCCCAATTTCAAGCGCTCCGAAGCGATGCTGAAGAAGGCCGCCATGTTCATGCCCGGGCTCAAGACAGCCGGCGGCCGGCAGTGGATGGGGTTCCGTCCGTCACTGCCGGATTCGCTGCCGGTCATCGGCCGCTCGCGCCCTTCGCCCCACATCCTCTATGCTTTCGGGCACGGCCACCTCGGCCTCACGCAATCGGCCGGCACCGGCAAGCTCATCGCCGAACTGGTGACGGGTGCGGCGCCGTCGCTCGATCTCGCCCCTTTCTCGCCGCAACGCTTCTAGGACTCTTCGCATGGCACGCCACACCTTCTCCTGCATCGACGGCCACACCTGCGGCAACCCGGTGCGCCTCGTCTCCGGCGGCGGCCCGCTGCTCAAGGGCAGCAACATGATGGAGCGCCGCGCCGATTTCCTCGCCAACTGGGACTGGATCCGCAAAGGCCTGATGTTCGAGCCGCGCGGGCACGACATGATGAGCGGCTCGATCCTCTACCCGCCGACGCGCGAGGACTGCGACATCTCGGTCTTGTTCATCGAGACGTCGGGCTGCCTCTACATGTGTGGCCACGGCACCATCGGCACGGTGACCATGGCGATCGAGAATGGGCTCGTGCAGCCCAAGACGCCCGGCGTGCTGAACCTCGACGTGCCCGCCGGCAAGGTCGTCGCCGAGTACAAGCAGAATGGCGAATACGTCGACGAGGTGCGCATCACCAACGTGCCGAGCTTCCTCCATTCGCGCGATCTCGAGATTGACGCGCCCGGCCTCGGCAAGCTCAAGGTCGACGTCGCCTATGGCGGCAATTTCTACTGCATCGTCGACCCGCAGGAGAACTTCTGGGACCTCGCGGACGTGTCGGTCGGGGACCTCTTGCGCTGGAGCCCGGCACTGCGCACGGCGATGAACGAGCGCTACTCGTTCGTCCATCCTGAGAACGACAACATCCGCGGATGCAGCCACATCATGTGGACCGGCAAGCCGCAGAAGGTGGGCTCGACCGCGCGCAACGCGGTGTTCTACGGCGACAAGGCGATCGACCGCTCCCCTTGCGGCACCGGCACCTCGGCCCGCATGGCGCAATGGTTCGGTCGCGGCAAGCTCAAGGTCGGCGATGCCTTCATCCACGAGTCGATCATCGGCTCGATCTTCAACGGCCGCGTCGAGAAGGCGGTCCGCGTCGGCAATGTCGACGGCATCGTGCCCTCGATCGCCGGCTGGGCCCGCCAGACCGGCATCAACACCATCTTCATCGACGACCGCGACCCGTTCGCGCACGGCTTCTCGCTGGTGTGAGGAACTTCCATGAAAATCACCGCCATCCGCGTCTACCAGGTCGACCTGCCGCTCAAGGAGGGCCGCTACAACTGGAGCGGCGGCAACTTCATGGAGGTGTTCGACTCGACCGTGGTTGCCGTCGAGACGGATGCCGGCATCACCGGCTATGCCGAATGCTGCCCGCTGGGTTCGGCGTACCTGCCGAGCTACGCCAAGGGCGTTCGCACCGGGCTCGATGAGATCGGCCCAAAACTCATCGGGCACGACCCGACCGACCTTTGGCCGCTCAACCACCACATGGATGCGGTGCTGCGCGGCCACCCCTATGTGAAGGCGCCGATCGACATCGCCTGCTGGGATATTTTGGGCCAGGTCGCTGGCCTGCCGGTCTACAAATTGCTCGGCGGCGCCGAGCAGGAAAGGATCGCGCTCTACCGCGCCATCAGCCAGGAAGATGCCGGCCGCATGGCCGAGAAGATCGCCGGCTACCGCGCCGAAGGCTACACCAAGTTCCAGCTCAAGGTCGGTGGCGATCCGACCGATGACATCTCACGTATCAAAGCCTGCCGCGCCATCCTCAAGCCGTCCGATATCCTCGTCGCCGACGCCAACACCGGCTGGACCAAGGCGGACGCGGCGCGCGTGGTGAGCGCCGTGCGCGATCTCGATGTCTACATCGAGCAGCCGTGCATGACCTACGAGGAGAGCGTCTCGATCCGGCGCCGCACGTCGCTGCCCTTCGTGCTGGATGAAAACATCGGCTCGGTGGGCGATCTGGTGAAGGGCATCGCCGAGGATGCGTTCGACCTCATCAACCTCAAGATCTCGAAGGTCGGCGGCCTGACCAAGGCGCGGCAGATGCGCGACCTCTGCGTCGCCTCGGGCATCCCCATGACCATCGAGGACACGTGGGGCGGCGACATCGTCACCGCGACGATTGCCCACCTCGCCCGCTCGACGCCCGAGGCGTTCTGCTTCACGGCGACCGACTTCAATTCCTACGTCACCGTGTCGATCGCCGATGGCGCGCCTAAGCGCGAGAACGGTTTCATGACGGCGTCGGACAAACCCGGACTTGGCATCACGCCAAACTGGGATGTGCTGGGTGAGCCGGTGCAGGTGATCAAGTGAGCTGCCTGAGACATTGGTCCCCTCGCCCCTCAGGGGAGAGGGTAGCGCTGCTAGAGCCGAAGGCTCCTAGCGAAGCTAGGGTGAGGGGTGCAGCCTCGCCCACGAGATTGCCTCTCCGTTTCACCCCTCATCCGGCGCTTCGCGCCACCTTCTCCCCTGAGGGGCGAAGGGAAAGAGAGACCAAATGAGATCGAGCAAGAGCATCGAGATCATCTCCTGCCACGCCGAGGGCGAGGTGGGCGACGTGATCGTTGGCGGTGTCGTGCCGCCACCAGGCGACACGCTCTGGGCGCAGTCGCGCTTCATCGCCAAGGACCAGATGCTGCGCAATTTTGTGCTCAATGAACCGCGCGGCGGGGTCTATCGGCACATCAACCTCCTGGTGCCGCCGAAGCACCCGAAGGCGCAGATGGGCTTCATCATCATGGAGCCCGAGGACACGCCGCCGATGTCGGGCTCCAACTCGATCTGCGTCACAACGGTGCTGCTCGACGCCGGTATCATCCCGATGACCGAGCCTGAGACGCGGCTGACCCTCGAGGCGCCCGGCGGCATCGTCGAGGTCGTGGCGCAGTGCCGCAACGGCAAGGCGGAGCGCATCACGGTCACCAACGTGCCGAGCTTTGCCGACAAGCTCGACGCCACGCTCGAGGTCGAGGGCGTCGGCACGCTCGCCGTCGACACCGCTTATGGCGGCGACAGCTTTGTCATCGTCGATGCGAAGGCGCTCGGATTCGAGATCGTGCCCGACGAGGCACGCGACCTCGCCGAGACCGGCATCCGCATCACCAGAGCTGCGAACGAGCAGCTTGGCTTCGTCCACCCGACCAACCCGGATTGGAGCCACTTCTCGTTCTGCCAGATCGCTCGGCCGGTGGAGCAGCGTGACGGCATGCTGACCGCCCGCAATGCCGTCTGTATCCAGCCGGGCAAGATCGACCGCTCCCCTACCGGCACCGGCGCCTCGGCGCGGATGGCGGTGTTGCGCGCCAAAGGCCAGATGCAGGTCGGCGACCGCTACCTCGCCCGCTCGATTATCGATTCCGAGTTTTTGGGCACCATCACCGCCGACACGACGCTCGCCGGCAAGCCCGCGATCATCCCCTCGATCTCGGGCCGCGCCTGGATTTCGGGCAAGCGCACCGAAATGCTCGACCCCGGCGATCCCTGGCCGCAGGGGTATAAGCTGTCGGACACCTGGCCGCGGATCGTGGCGTGACGGACAGCCGCATCTCCGTCCACGATCTCGCCGCGCTGCTGAAGGCGATCTTTCTGCGCCACGGCTGCAGCGACGCGGTCGCCAATATCCTCGCCGACAACATGGCGCTGGCCGAGGGCGACGGCGCGCACAGCCACGGCATCTTCCGCGTCAACGGCAATCTCGGCTCGCTCGACAGCGGCTGGGTGGATGGCAAGGCGGTGCCGGTGCTCGAGGATGTCGCCCCCGGCGTGTTGCGGGCGGATGGCTGCAACGGTTTTTCGCTGCCGGTGCTGGAGGTCGCCCGCGAGCCGCTGATGACCAAGGCGCGCGCCAACGGCATCGCCATGCTGAGCGTGCGCCAGGCCCACCACTTCAGCGCGGTGTGGCCCGACATCGAGCCCTTCGCCCGCGAGGGCTTTCTGGCGCTCGCCACTATCAACTCGATGGCCAGCGTCGTGCCACATGGGGGCACGAAAAAGCTCTACGGCACGAACCCGATGGGCTTTGCCGTGCCCCGCGAGCGGCGCGATCCGCTGGTCTTCGATCAGGCATCGAGCGCTTGGTCGAATGGCGATGTGCAGATTGCGCGCCGCCAGGGCCGCATGCTGCCGCCAGGAGTTGGCGTCGATCGCAATGGCCAGCCGACGACCGATCCCAATGCGGTGCTCGATGGCGGCGCGCTGCTGCCCTTCGGCGGGCACAAGGGCTCGTCGATCGCCATGATGATGGAGATTATGGGCGCAGCCCTTGCAGGAAGCGACTATTCGTTCGAGATCGACTGGAGCAACTACCCTGGCGCCGCGACGCCGCATGGCGGGCAGACCTACATCCTCGTCGATCCGGGCCGCGGCCAAACCCGCGCCTTTGCCGAGCGCATCGAGACACTGATCGAGGCGATCCACGACGCGGGTCAGGACCGGCTCCCCGGCGACCGCCGCTATGCCAATCGGCGCGAGTCAGAACGAGCCGGCATTGCGGTTGAGCCCGCCGAACTCGATCGCTTGCGCGCTCTCGCCGCCTGAACTCATGTAGTCCCGCGGACCGACTAACCCCGGGCCTAACAGGCTGATGGCAATGCCACGGGCCCTCGACTCAACGAGCCGATGCGAGGCGGCCCACCGGGCGTCAAATCAATGATGCCGGGCCATGCAAGTTAGGTCGCCTGTTAGGGCGGCGGAGCTTCTATGTTTCGACCAAGGTCACATCAAAAGAGCATCTCGGGCCCTTTGCGTTAGCGCTAATCCCCGGGCGCCAGACGAGGGAACAAATGGCCAAGATCACGCGTGTTGAACCCTTCCAGCTCAACTGGGGCGATGGCGCCAAGGGACCGAAGGCGGCGCTGGTTCGCATCGAGACGGATGACGGCCAGTTCGGCCTGGGCGAGGCGTCGCCGATGCAGGGTGGGCTCGCCTCGCTCACCATCATCAAGCACGACATGGCGGCTGAGCTCATCGGCCAGGACCCGCTGGACCATGCGGTGATCCAGGAAAAACTCTTCCACAAACTCGTGAAGCTCGGGCCGGACGGCGCGCTGGCCGGCGCCCTCGCCGCGATCGACATCGCGCTCTGGGACCTCAAGGGCAAGCTCCTCGGCCAGCCGGTGCATAAGCTCATCGGTGGCGCCTGGCGGACCGAGCTCACCTGTTACGCCTCGATCGGCGGCAATGCCGCACGCACGGTCGACGAAACGGTCGCTGTGGTCGAGAAGCGGGTGAAGAAAGAGAATCCGGCGGCGGTCAAAATCCGCTGGGACGGCGACCGCACCAAGATCGACGTCGACATTTTGGGCGATATCGCCAAGGCCAAAGCAGTGCGGAAGCTTCTCGGCGACGATTTCGTCCTCGGGTTCGATGCCAACAATGGCTACTCGGTGGGCGGCGCGATGCGCGTCGGCCGGGCGCTCGAAGACCTCGGTTACACTGGTTCGAGGAACCGGTGCAGCACTACCACGTCAAGGCGATGGGCGAGGTGGCGCAGCGGCTCGACATTCTCGTCTCGGCCGGCGAGCAGACCTATACCACGCAGGGCGTCAATGACCTGATCGAAGCCGGCGTCCGCATGGTGCAGCCAGACATCGTCAAGATGGGTGGCATCACCGGGCTGATGCAGTGCGCCGCGATTGCGCATGCGCACGGCGTGCAGCTCGTGCCGCACCAAACGCAGCCCTCGATCGGCCACCTCGCCAACATCCATTTCCTTTCGACCATCATGCACCTCAGCAAGCCGGTCGAGCTGGCGGATGGCTGGGAGCGCGCGGGCTCGGTATTCGTCAATCCGTCCGAGCCCAAGAACGGCAAATTCACGCTGCCGACGGCGCCGGGCCTTGGCTACGAGTTCGACGAGAAAGAGATGACCAAGCGGACGATAGCTCTGCCGTAGGCCACGGTTGGCCGCGGCTAAGCGTGCCGCCCATGGTTCGCCAAGCTCACCATGAGGTGGTGGGGCGTGGCGCGTCGCGGAGAACAGAACTGCGTCCTCATGGTGAGCTTGTCGAACCATGAGGGGCAAAGAACACGATGGGGAGGATGGGATGACGTTGAACCGCAGAGATTTTCTGGTGGCTGCCGGCGCAGCGAGCGCCGCCGCCACGCTGGGCGCCGAGTTTGCCACCACGCCAGCACTGGCGCAGGACCACGTGCTCTCCATTGCGCTCGCGGCGCGCGCACCGGGCGGGCTCAACCCGCAGCAGACCGGCCTCACCGGCGGCGACAACTGGGCCATCTCGCAGATTTTCGACGCGCTGGTGCGGGCCGATGACGGCACGTTCGGCATCAAGCCGGAAGACTTCAAGCCGGCGCTGGCCGAGAGCTGGGAGACCTCACCCGACGCCAAGACCTGGACCTACAAGCTCCGCAAAGGCGTGAAATTCCATAAGGGCTATGGCGAGGTTTCGGCCGACGACGTGGTCTTCACCTATGGGCGCCTGCTCGACCCCAAGACGCCGACCTCGAGCAAGGCCACCTACCTCAACGTCGACAAGGTCGAGGCGGTCGATCCGCTGACGGTAACGCTGAAGCTGCCAGATCCGCTGTTCAATGCAGCCGTGGTAGTGACGCTGCCCGCCAACATCATGAGCAAGAAGGCGTTCACCGAGAAGGGCGAAGACGGCTTCAAGTTCGACCCCATTGGCACCGGCGCCTATCAGGTGACCAAGGTCGATCCCAATGCCTCGGTTTTCCTCGAAGCCAACCCCGACTATTTCCAGGGACCGGCGGCGAGCAAGAACCTCAAGATCACCTTCATCGCTGACACTACGGCGCGGACACTGGCTTTCCTCTCCGGCCAGGTCGACATGATGGAAGGTGCACGCACGCCGGGCTGGATTCCCGGCATCAAGCAGCGGGCGCCGAAGACGATATTTGACGCCACCAAGCCGGGCAGCTTCAACCATCTGATGCTGAACCTGACGAAGAAACCGCTCGACGACATTCGGGTCCGCCAGGCATTCCGCTACGCCATCGACAACGCGGCGATCGCGAAAGCCTATGGCGATATCGCGGTACCGATGGTCGGCATGATCGCCCCGCAGTTCGAGGGCTCGGTCAAGGTCGAGGACCTGCCGCCGGAGCTCCAGTACAAGCCGGATGTCGAGAAGGCGAAGAAGCTCCTCGCCGATGCCGGCTTCCCGAACGGCCTCACCATCGAGTGCTTCACCAGCCAGCGCGAAGACTACGCGGCGATCATGCTGATGATCCAGGAGCAGCTGCGCAAGGCCGGGATCAATCTCGACATGAAGATCATCGACCACGCGACCTTCCACAACCAGACGGCCAAGGATCTCAACGCCGTCGCGCTCAACTCCTCGAGCTATCCGCCCGTGCCGACACAGCCGCTGCTCGACCAGCTCTCGTCGAAGTCCGAGGTCAAGGCCGACGGCAAGGGTGGCACCAACTACAGCCACTATGGCGTTGCGATACCGGGCGTCGACGACATCCTGACCCAGGCGGTGGGCGAACCCGATTTCGACAAGCGCATCGCGCTGGTGCAGCAGATCGAAAAGAAAGTGCTCACCGACCTGCCCGACATGGGCATCATCACGCTGAGCTACGTGATT
>Ga0068853_100000355_pt1 | contig 31586 bp, 28 predicted proteins | sample KBSCornC32_FD_65655 | JGI IMG/M metagenome (GOLD analysis project Ga0068853, IMG submission 65655) | Corn rhizosphere microbial communities from Kellogg Biological Station, Michigan, USA - KBS Corn C3-2 | ecosystem: Host-associated > Plants > Roots > Rhizosphere > Soil ... | reverse complement strand
CAACCCGCCTGTCCGTCGGCGTCTACCGGCGCGGGCGGCGCGAATCTTACCCAGGTGACGATCGGAGGGATAAATAATACGATGACTGCGGGCTCCTGCCGCACTTATACAGACTATACGGGCCTTGGCGCCGCCGTACTTCCGGTGGGCTCGAACGTGCCGGTCACGCTGGTGACGGGTAATTGCGGGGGCGTCGGCACCGACGATACAAGGTTTGTCAAGATATTTATAGATCTCAATGCCGACGGCAACTTTGACGCATCAGAGATGGTCTACCAGAGCTCCGCCTGGCAGGCAGGTTCCGGCCCGATTACCGGAAACGTCGCGGTTCCCACTACTGCGGTTGCCAAAACTTATGCGAGGATGCGTGTCATCGTTGAGCAGACGACGAATCCAGGTGATATCCAGGGTTGTGGCAACTACACCAACCCCGGTGAGACCCAGGACTACCGGGTAGTATTCGGCTATTCGGCCAATGACGTCGGAGTGTCCGCCCTCGAATATCCCACACAGACGATCTGCAGCAGCGACTCCCAGCTGGTGTCGGTGCGTATCCACAACTACGGCTCGGCAACCCAGGCCGGCGGTATCCCTGTGACCACTATCATTACGGGCGGCGCCAGTCCCATCACGCGGACGGCAGTCTGCAAAGACAGCATCCCATCGGGCGGGGAGGTTGTCTTTACCTATAACAATCCGATCGCCACGATTGCCGGCACAACCTATACTTTTATCAGCGCTACCTCGCTGTCTGGCGACCTCAATACTTCCAACGACAAGGATACTGCGGTCATCATCGTGAACGCGGCAGGGGCGGCAGGAAAGGGGTCGGCTACCGTCTGCGGCACTACTTCGGCATCCGTGCTGCTGCACGCGGAGACCAGCGGCATCGACGTACCGTTGTGGTATGAGACCGCCACTTCCACGACTCCGCTGGCCGCGGGGAACAACGCCTCCACGACGGTGATACCTGCCGACAAGACCTATTATCTTGGCGTCAATGACCTGGTGGCAAAAGGTGGTGCGCCGAACAAGACCGTCTTTACGTCGACGGGTACCAACCAGGGGGCCTATTTCCGTCTGGGAGGCAATTTCATGATGATCTCCACATCTGTGCCGCTGACGATAGAAAGCGCGAAGATGTATATAGGTCATTCGGGGAAGATAACCGTGACGCTGGCCACGCTGCTGAGCCTGACCTGGAATACGGCCTCGAGTGCGAACAACTACAGCTATCAGCCGCTGTACAGTACGACCTTCGACGTCTATGCGACGAAGCAGGTCCCGGACTCTTCCTTCCAGATCAACGTTCCGACGTCGGACAATACGGATACGGGGGCGACCTTCCTGTTGAACATTCCTGTCCCGAATCCGGGCAACTATATCCTGATCACCGATTGCTCGCCGACGACGAATGCCTTCCTCAATACCAATATCAGCAAGGACCCGTATCCGATAGCCATACCGGGTGTGTTTGCGGTAACGGGCAATGACTTCCGGGACGGCAAGGCTGACAGTATCGCCTATTCGCACAAATTCTATTATCCCTTCTATAATATGGGTATCAGGCTGATGGGTTGTCCGACGCCGCGCACGGCTGTCACGGCGCAGACGGAAGCGTCGCCGGCTGTTACGCTCAACGGGAAGGTGCTGACGAGCAGCGCGGCGACCAATAACCAGTGGTATGTCAACGACTCGTTGCTGGTGGGTCATACCGGGCAGACGGATACCGTGTCGATACCCGGCCTTTACTATACCGTGGTTGCCGATCCTGCGACCGGCTGCCAGCTGACCTCGAACAAAGTGACCTATACGCCTTCGGGCGGCGATCCCAATGACGCCATCGGGCTGAAGTTGTGGCCGGTGCCTGCCAAATACTATGTCAACCTGTTATTCTTTATGAGCTCGTCGGCCAATACCAGCGTCAGTCTCGTCGATATGCTGGGGAAGCGGGTCTTTGAGGAGGACTATGCGGATTTTTCGGGGCTCTATTCGAAACAGATATCCACGGGCACTCTGCCGTCGGGGATCTACACCCTGCAGATAATCCACGGCGGTCAAACCTGGCATAAACAGTTATCGGTAGTGAGATAATTCCGTAAATTTAGGACGCGCCCTGCGAAGGGGGTCATTGTCCGCCCGGGCGGCGCATCTAAATTCTAACGGTATGCTTCAACCCTGGCAAACAGGCAAGGTCATTCGCATCGAGCAGGAGGCTCCTGCTACGCGGCGTTTCTGGATACAGATGCCGGAAATGTCATCTTTCGATTTTGAGCCGGGGCAGTTCGTCACGCTCGATCTGCCGATCCACGAAAAGCCAAATAAACGATGGCGTAGCTATTCGATCGCCTCCTGGCCGGACGGTACCAATGTTATCGAGCTGGTGATCGTCTTGCTGGAGGGGGGAGCCGGCACCAATTATCTGTTCAATCAGGTGGGGGTGGGAAGCGAGCTGACCCTGCGCGGTCCGCAGGGAGTTTTTACGCTGCCTGAGCCGATCGAGAGGGACCTTTTCTTTATCTGTACGGGGACGGGGGTCGCTCCCTTCCGGGCGATGAGTCATCATATCCTGAACCATAATATTCCCCACCGCGACATCTATCTGATATTCGGCTGCCGGAATTTCTGCGACTGTCTGTATCAGAAGGAGCTGTCCGAGCTGGCGGAGCGGATACCGGCCTTTCATTATATACCAACTTTTTCGAGGGAGCAGGCGGGTCCGCTGATCCGTACAGGGTATGTCCATGCCATTTATGAGGAGATCTGTCAGCAGAAGATGCCGGCCAATTTCTTTTTATGCGGATGGAAGAATATGATCGATGAGGCCAAGCAGCGAATACAGGCGCTGGGGTATGACAGGAAGTCTATTCACCAGGAATTATACGGGTGAGGTGGGGGGCCGTGGGAAGTCCTACTTGGCTTTTTCTTTGGTCTCCTTGGAAGGAGTCAGTTTCATCGGGATGACGGGGCTGCCCTGGCTCTGCTGGACATGGGATTCGAGTTCGACGAGGGCTCTTTGAGATTCGAGTGTTTCCTGGTGGCTGCTCAGGAGTTCGGTCTCGAGTTTTCTAAGCTTGTCTTCTACTTTGTAGATTTTTGCGCGGCCGAAAAGATAACCCAGGAGAACTCCGGCGAAGAGAGAGAGGCTAAGGATAATAGGGTTGATTACAACATCAAACGTAAACGTAAAAGGCATTGTAATTAAGTTATTTAAGGTTCTTATAAAGAGAACGGCCTTCCAAGGAACAGTACTAGCGGTAGAGTTATTTCAGGGGATAGTGGACAAGCATTCAGCACTTTATCCAGCGACCAAATATAGCGATAAATAAATTGAAAAGCCCAACAAAACCGCAGCATTTATTTTCCCATAGATGTTTATTTCTTTGATGCAGCGAATTCAAAAAATTGTTATACGGGATGACTTTTAGGAGTGGTCACGCGGGAAGTTCGCCGCGGTTCACGTGGTTCACGCGGGTTGTTTTGGTGGTTCATTTGGTTCACGAGGCTCCCCTGGTAGTTTACGCGGCTATCCCCGGATGTTGACGGTGATCCACTGCGGTTCATGCGGTTCAAGCGGTTTACGTGGTTCATGCGGGTAGCTCTCCGTGGTTCACGTGGTTCACGCGGGTAGGTCGCCGCGGTTCACGTGGTTGCTGGTGGTTCACGTGGATTGCTCGCTGCGGTTCACGTGGATTGCTCGCCGCCGCGGTTCACGCGGTTCACGCGGTTCACGCGGTTCACGCGGTTCACGCGGATTGCTCGCCGCGGTTCACGTCGGTCGAAGACGGAGCCGGGCGTTTGGGTATCCCGGCACGTCCGCTAGATCAATTGTCCGTTGACGATAGACGCTATTGCGCTGATGGGTACCCTCTCCTGTGCCATGGTGTCGCGGTGGCGGATCGTAACTGTCTGATCTTCTTTGGTCTGGTGGTCGACCGTGACGCAGAAAGGGGTGCCGATGGCGTCCATCCGGCGGTAGCGCTTGCCGATAGTATCCTTTTCCTCATAGAAACACCTGAACTGAGATTTGCAGGCGTCCATGATCTCGCGGCCGATCTCCGGAAGACCATCCTTTTTGGTGAGGGGCAGGATCGCCAGCTTGATGGGGGCCAGTTTCGGCGGGAACTTCAGCACGACGCGGCTGTCCTGTTTTTCGGGGGTGCTCAGGTCTTCTTCCGTATAGGCCTGGCTGAGGACCATCAGCACGGTCCTGTCAAGACCGATGGAGGTTTCGACAACATAAGGGATATAGTTCTGGTTGATCTCTGAATCGAAATACTGCATTTTCTTCCTGCTGTATTCCTGATGATTTTTGAGGTCGAAGTCGGTGCGGGAGTGGATGCCTTCCACTTCTTTGAAGCCAAAGGGGAACTCATATTCGATGTCGCAGGCCGCGTCGGCGTAGTGGGCCAGCTTTATATGGTCGTGGAAACGGTATTTCTCAGCGGGGATGCCCAGGCCCAGATGCCACTGCATGCGCGCCTGTTTCCAGTGCTCGTACCATTCTTTCTGTGTGCCGGGGCGGATGAAGAACTGCATTTCCATCTGCTCGAACTCGCGCATCCGGAAGATGAACTGCCGGGCGACGATCTCGTTGCGGAAGGCCTTGCCGATCTGGGCGATGCCAAAAGGGATCTTCATCCTGCCCGTCTTCTGGACGTTGAGGAAGTTGACGAATATACCCTGGGCGGTCTCTGGGCGGAGGTAGATCTCGCTGGCGTCTTCGGATACGCTGCCCAGTTGGGTAGAGAACATGAGGTTGAACTGCCTGACTTCGGTCCAGTTGGAGGTTCCGCTGACGCCGCATTTTATTTTCTGGTCTTCGATGAGTCGTTTGAGGCCCGGATAGTCGCTGTCTTTCAGCAGCCGGTCCATTTCGGTCTGGAGGGCGTCGGCGTCGGCCTTTTTGCCTTCCTTCTCCAGGTCTTCGATACGGGCTTCGATGAGATGATCGACACGATACCTTTTTTTACTATCCTTGTTGTCGATCATCGGATCGCTGAAATTGTCCACGTGGCCGCTGGCCTTCCAGGTCGTGGGGTGCATGAATATGGCCGCGTCGATACCAACAATATTTTCCTGCAGCTGGGTCATGCTCTTCCACCAGTGGTCCTTTATATTCTTCTTCAGTTCGCTGCCCCACTGACCATAGTCATACACCGCGCTAAGCCCGTCATAGATCTCACTGGAAGGAAAGATAAAGCCGTATTCTTTGGAATGCGAGATGATCGCCTGGAATTTGTTCGAATCATTTGCCATAGTCGGCAAAGATAAAGGACCCGTCCGAAAAATCTGGCGCAAAATACGATCGGTGAGAGAGTTGGCAACTCACAGATGTCGGGTTGGCGACTCCCTGATAGCGGGCTGGCGACTTCCCTATGGCGGGCTGGCGACTCCCAGATGTCGGGTTGGCGAACCGAACAGCTATTGTAGCGAAACCGAACAAATATCGCGGGGGAACCACCCACAACCTGCTGATTATTAATCGACCACGAGTATGGCATCATTCTGGTCCGGATTTGGGTCTAAATCGTCGGCAAATGCTCAGGAACTATCTGCTCACCGCCCTGCGGAATATCTGGAAGAATAAGACCTATAGTTTTCTCAACATCTTCGGACTTGCCGTCGGGGTCGCCTGCGCGGGCCTGATCTTTTTGTGGGTGGAGGCCGAGCTGAGTTATGATCCTTTCCCGAAAAGAGAGTATATCTATAATGTACGGACCAACCAGACCTACAACGGCGTAATACGGACCTTTGGCTCCTCGCCGGGTCTGCTGGCGGCGGCGATGAAAGCGGATATCCCCGGAGTGAAGACGACCTGCCGTACGCGCGACAAAAAAATGCTGTTCAGCGTGGAGGACAAGAATGTGTATGAAGCCGGCATGTACGCCGATTCGACGCTGTTCGGCATGTTCTCGGTGAGTTTTTTGGAAGGTAGTGCAGGGGCAGCTTCCCGCGACATTAAGAGTGTGGCGTTGTCCGAGACCATGGCCCGTCAGTTCTTTGGTTCCGTCAGCGGCGTCGCCGGCCGGACGATAAGGGTCGGCAACAAAGAGAATTTCACCGTCAGCAGCGTCTACCGGGATTTCCCGCTGAACTCCACCATCCGGCCGGATTACGTGATACCCTTCGCCAATTTTGAAAAGGACAATCAGTGGTTGCAGTTCTGGGGCGCCAACGGCCTTTCCACTTTTGTGGAGCTCGCTCCGTCGGCCAACCCGGCCAGGGTGAACCTGCAGCTGAAGGATTTTATCCACGAGAAATCGCAACAAAAGGCCGGTGCACAGCCGCTGCTCATCGGGATGAAGGACTGGCGGCTGCGGGACGAGTTCGTAGATGGCAAACAGAGCGGCGGCAGGATACAGTACGTCCGCCTCTTCACGTATATCGCCTGTATCATCATCCTGATCGCGTGTATCAACTTCATGAACCTTTCAACCGCGCGCAGCGAAAAGAGAGCGCGCGAGGTGGGCGTGCGGAAGGTGCTGGGGGCCGAGCGGGGGCGGCTGATCGGCCAGTTCATCGGGGAGTCGGTGCTGCTTTCGACTATGTCGGTGGCACTGGGGGTTCTGGTGATCGGTCTCGTGCTGCCGGCTTTCAACCTGCTGGTGAAAGAGCAGCTGTCTCTCGGTATCGGGCAACCGCTGCACATTCTGTCCCTGGTGGCGATCGCCCTGGTCTGCGGCCTGGTGGCGGGCAGCTACCCTGCGCTGTATCTTTCCGGTTTCAACCCGGTGCAGGTACTCAAACGGTTGAAGACAAAGGACGGCGCGGCGGAGACGACCCGGAAAGTGCTGGTTGTGGCTCAGTTCTCCATTTCGATCTTTCTGATCGTCAGCACCCTCATCATATATCGCCAGGTGCAGCATATCAAGTCGCGCGAACTCGGCTATAACAAGGACAACCTGCTGGACCTGCGCAGTTCACCCGCCCTTGTCAACAACTATGACGCCGTAAAGCAGGACCTTCTGCAGACAGGCGCCGTAGAGAGCACCGGGCTTTGCGACATGGAGAACCTCGACATATCCAATAATACCTCCGGCTATTCATGGCCGGGCAAAGACCCAAAGGCGGATATCCTTATATCGATCCGCAATATCAACCACGACTATATCAGGACCATGGGCATGCAGATGATCGACGGACGCGGTTTCAGGGACGATTTTGCGCAGGACAGCGGCAAGGTGATCATCACGGAGGCGCTGGCAAAAATGATGGGTGCAGGCAGCGCCGTCGGCAAGTATCTCAGGTCCGACAACGGCCAGGACCAGGTAGTGGGTGTGGTAAAGGACTATATCTACGGCGACTTCTATGGCAAGCCTGACCCGGTGATCTTTTATTCCCAGCCGGCCAGGGGAGCATACTTCTATATTCGTCTTAAACAGCGCGCGCAGACGGAAAAAGCGCTTGCTTCCATCGGGGCCGTGCTGAAGAAGGACAATCCCGGTTATCCCTTCGACTACAGCTGGGTGGACGACAAATTCAACTCGAAGTTCACGGCGGAGAGCCTGGTCGGCAAGCTGTCGGGTCTTTTTGCGGCGCTGGCCATCTTCATCTCCTGTCTGGGGTTGTTTGGTCTGGCGGCCTATACGGCGGAACAGCGGACACGGGAGATCGGCATCCGGAAGGTGCTGGGCGCGAGCGTTTCCGGGATCACGGGTTTACTCTCGAAGGATTTTCTGCGACTGGTGCTGCTGTCCAACGTGGTTGCCTTACCGCTAGCCGCGTGGGCGCTGAGCCGGTGGCTGGAGGGTTATGCCTATCGTATCTCTATCAGCTGGTGGATGTTCGTGGTCGCGGCGTTGGCCTCGGTACTGATCGCGCTGGCGACGGTTGGATTTCAGGCGGTGAGGGCCGCGCTGATGTCGCCGGTGAAGAGTTTGAGGTCGGAGTAGGAGCTGTGGTTCACGTTGGGTCGGCGGTTCCCCCTGTGTCGGCGGTTCACGTTGGGTCGGCGGTTCACGGGCCATATTACCGCAGCTTTTCGTTCTCTTTGTGCCGGGTGGCGTCGCGGATACTTTTCTTTGTAAAATTCTTTTCGAGGGCGGCGGTGAGGTCGACGCCGGTCTGGTTGGCGATACAGATCAGTACCCACAGAACGTCGGCGAGTTCGTCGGAGAGTTCTTTTCCCTTGTCGGACTCTTTGAAGGACTGGTCGCCGTAGAGGCGGCTCATCAGGCGCGCCACCTCCCCTACTTCTTCGGTAAGGATCGCCATATTCGTGAGTTCGCTGAAATAGCGTACGCCGGTAGTGCGGATCCAGCCGTCCACGAGGTCCTGTGCCTGACGGATGGAAAGAGGGGGTGTGCCCGGGTTGGTATCTGACATTGTCCTGCCTGGTTTGTCTCGTAAAAATACCGCAATATCCCTATTTACCAGTATTTAATACGCAGGGAGTTGCATTTGTAAGAAAACGGGACTATATTGGTAACACACTAAAAACTATTACCTATGTTCGGTTTCGTTTTTGTACTCGAGCTTGCTATTATCGTCGTGGTCATCGCCGGAATGTGGAAGGCCTTTGAAAAAGCCGGCCAGCCAGGCTGGGCATGCCTCATCCCGATCTACAACTTCTACGTCATGATCAAAATTGCCGGTAAGCCCGGATGGTGGCTGCTCATGATGCTGATCCCGGTGGTCAACATCGTGTACTACATCTGGACGATCAACATGATCTCCAAAAGCTTTGGAAAAGACGAAGGTTTTACGGTGGGACTGATACTTCTCGGTATCGTTTTCTGGCCGATACTCGGGTTTGGCGACGCAAGGTATATCGGTCCCTACGGTGATCCCGTTGCCTTCAAAGCCGCACAGAGTCCCCAGTTCGATTTCGATAAGCCCACGACGGCGTAGTTGCCCTCGTATTGAAAATAAATGGATGCGGCCCCCTGACGGGGCCGCTTTTTTTATAACAATATCTCTCCTTTCAGGAAGGTCTTCGCATAGCCGCTCATAAAGACCCGGTCGCCGTCGAGGCGGCAGTCGAGCCAGCCCTGTCTTGCGGACAGCTGTACCGCGGTCAGTTGATTTTTACCCAGCCGTTGCGCCCAGTAGGGGACCAGCATCGTATGTGCCGAACCGGTGACGGGGTCCTCGTCGATCCCGGACTGCGGGAAGAAGCAGCGGGAGACGAAGTCGGTCGTCTTGCCCGGAGCCGTCACGACCACTCCCCTGCAGGGTACGCCTGCCAGCCTGCGGAAGTCCGGCGTCAGGGCGGCCAGTTCGTCTTCGCTGTCAAGCACGACCAGATAGTCGGTAGTGCCCTTCAGCAAGGGTTTGGCGGTGATCCCCAGACCTTCGAAAACGAGGGGCACCGGGTCCGCGGGTTGCGGCGGGCCGGCGGGGAAATTGAGGATATACTGGCCGTGATCCTGGCCTTTGGATACTTCCAGCATGCCACTGCGGAGGGTGTTGAAACGGATGAGATCGCCTTTGTGCCCCAGCCATTCGAAGAGTACCTGGGCGGAGGCCAGCGTGGCGTGGCCGCAGAGTGCGACCTCCGTAGTAGGTGTGAACCAACGAATTAGGTATGTGGGGGATCCCGTGCCGGCGGACCCCGGAGAGGAGGCGGCGGACCCGGCGGCGCCAGGGGCGGCGGACCCGGACTCTTCCTGCACAAAAAAGGCGGTTTCGGCGAGATTGTTCTCCATCGCGATGCGCTGCATCAACTGGTCCGGTAGCCACTCCTGCAGCGGCACGATGGCCGCGGGGTTGCCCCGGAAAACTTCTTTGGTAAAAGCGTCTACCTGGTAAATTTGCATATTGGTGAATTTCCTTTTTACGAAGGTAGGACCCTGAAAAAGATCTTTTCAGTATCAGATATTTCCAAATTTTGTAGATCAGATTCAGAATATCGCCAGATTGTTGATATTATTTTGACCAATGAAAATTTTGATCGTAGAAGACGAGATCGATTTGGCCCAGAGCATGGCCGCTTATCTCAAGGGAGAAAATTATCTGTGTGAGCTGGCGCCCGACTGCAGTTCGGCGCTGGAGAAGATAGAGCTTTTCGACTACGACTGCGTCCTGCTGGACATCTCTCTCACCGACGGCAACGGCCTCACCGTTCTGAAACAGCTGAAAGCCAACAACAAAACGGATGGCGTCATCATTATATCCGCAAGAAATTCCATCGACGATAAGATCGACGGCCTCAACCTCGGGGCCGATGACTATCTGAGCAAACCCTTTCATCTTTCAGAGTTGAATGCCCGGATCGCGGCGGTGATCCGCAGGCGTCGTTTCGACGGCAACAGGACACTGGTGCTGAACCAGCTGGTCATCGATCTCGTAGGGAAGACCGTATTCGTGGACGACCGCGAGGTGGAGCTGACCCGTAAAGAATATGACCTGCTGTTATACCTGGCCTCCAACAAGAACCGCGTCATCTCAAAGAACGCCATCGCCGAGCACCTTTCCGGCGAAGGGGCCACGAGTTACGACAGCCTCGACTTCATCTATTCGCATATGAAGAACCTGAAGCGTAAGCTCAATCAGGCGGGATGTGAAGACTATATCCGGTCGTTGTATGGAGTGGGATATAAATTTGAGATACGGTAGATCAACCTTAAGCTACTCTCTATTCTTTGTATCAATAATAATAGTTACCGGCCCGTCATTTAGCAGCTCTACCTTCATGTCTGCACCAAATTCGCCGGTCCCAACGGGCCTTCCGAGGTCGGTTCCGAGACGGGCGATCATTTTCTCATAGAGAGGGATCGCGATCTCCGGCTTGCTGGCGCGGATATAAGAGGGACGATTACCCTTCTTCGTCGCCGCGTGCAGCGTGAACTGGCTGACCAGCAGGATCCCGCCTTCGACGTCTTTTACAGACAAATTCATTACGCCGGCCTCGTCGTTGAAGATACGCAGGTTGACGATCTTTCCACTTAGCCACTCAATGTCATCGGGAGTGTCGGCGTCTTCGATGCCGACAAGGACGAGCAGGCCGGTTTTGATAGAGGATCGGACGGCCCCTTCGATAGTCACGGAAGCGTGCGTGACGCGCTGGATCACGGCTCTCATTTTTTTGACACGAATATACGGGGAATTCCGTGCGGCGGTTATGCCGGCTGCAGCATTGGTTTGGGGTATTGCGGGAGGGGCATCTTCTTCATCAGCTGAACCGCAACGATCACCGCTCCCACGAACATCATCATGAAGATGATCGACGCCATCCACTGCAGCTGGCGGCCCATATAGTAGGACAAGGGCCGGAAGAAAAACCGGATGATGTGGCGGCCGGCCGGTACCGAGAGTCCGCGCAGGACATAGTTGGTGCGGATGATGGGCGCCTCCTTGTTGTCGATCCAGGCCCTCCAGCCGCGTTTGTAGAAGATCTCGCTGAACACGGCAAAACGGTTGTCGGAGGTTTCCGACAGATAGGTCACGTCGTCGTTGTCGTTGCTGAGCAGTTCGATCCCACCCTCTGTGTCCCTGGGGACCGCGTCATAGTTGACCTTGCAGCTGTCATCCGCAAAAACGACGGCCGTATAGTCCGGATGAAAGCCATTGAGAGAATTCATCACGTCCGATGCGGTGGCGCCGTATTTTACCCTGTGGGCGAACCATACGGGTCCGAGGGCTCCGCGGTTATAGATGGCCGTGTCCCTGCCGGACGGACTACGTTCGATGATATACTTTGTATTGAGCATATCGATCACGCCGGTGCAGCGCGGGTAGTTGACCAGCTGGTGATTGATGAGGTCTTCGTATATCTTCAGTTTAGCCGCGTGGTAGCCGCCGATGGAGTTGTGGGAATAGGCCGTCATGGCGCCATAGCTGAGCGCTTCGGAGAGGCTGTCGCGCAGATCGAGCACGCGGTAGTGGTCCCTGTCCGTCATGATCTGGCGGTCGACGTCGGTCACCACGAAGTTTTGCTGGTAGTCGTTCTTCTCCTGGTAGTTGCCGCTGTTGAGATAGACGAGGTCGATGCTCATGACGTCGGCGATGGCCAGTCCGCCCAGGACGAGCATCAGATAGACGGGTCTCATACGCCTGCGGATATAGAGCCCGATGATCAGCGATGCGGCGACGATGAGCGACAGGCTGCGGAGAATGCTTTCGCCGAATATCCGCTGCCGGTCCAGACGCAGCGCCTGTACAAAAGCTTTTGTAGAGCCGAGGGCCTGATCGCCCATGGCGGCGGCCTTTTGCAAAAGGTTGCCTTCCCATCCGCTGCCGTAGCCAAAACGGAAATACAGCAGGGCCAGGCCCGCAAAGACGCCCGTCATCGCCAGCAGTCCCCACCGGAAACGGGGCCAAAGTGTCCTGCGATCCTCTGTCTCCACTAGCCGTTGCAGGGTGAGCACCGCCATTATACAAAATAGCAGCGTGGGCACGACCAGGATCATGCTGGGCGCCCTGAATTTATTGTACATCGGCAGCCATTCGAGCAGCCAGCTGTTGAACGGTTTGAAATATCCTCCCCAGCTCATGACGATAGTGAGCGCGGCTACCCCGAGTATCCACCACTTGTGACGGTTGTCCAGCAGGAAGAGGCCGAGGACCGAAAGCAGGATAATGATGGCGCCGGAATAGGGTGGTCCCGACATCAGCTCGCCTACCCCGCCCCAGTAATAGCGGGGTCCTTCTTCCCCAATCTGCGCTGTCAGCTGCGCCGGCATCTTCTGCATGGCTTTCACCGCAGCCGAGTTCTCCGCCGACAGCTGTGGTATATCGGTGCTTCCGCCATAGATATTGGGAACGAGCATGACCAGGGGCTCCAGTCTGTACATGCTGAAGTCGAAGGCCGCCTGTTCTGAAAGGCCGCTGGAAGTATAGCCGCTGGTCTTCTCAGCGGAAAGTTCGCTGCCGCCCCGGACGGTCTCCTTCGAGCTGTCGAAGGTCGTAAAGAGCACTACCGCATTGCAGAGAATGCCGATAACCGATGCGCCGATGACGATGGTCAGGGTGCGGGCCATGTGACGGCGGTCCCTCTGTCGCAGCCAGCGTATGGAATAGCACAGCAGCAGGCCGGCCACGATGATCATGGTATAGTAGACGATCTGCATGTGGCTGGTCTGGATCATAAGGCCCGTGAACAGCGCGGTAAGCGCCATCCCGGTCCAGTATTTCCGTTCGCAAACGAGGATGACGGCGCCGATGACGCCTGGCATCAGGGCGATCGCCTGCATCTTCGTGTCGTGGCCGACGCTAACGATCACCGGATTATAGGTCGCATAGGCATAGGCCAGCGCGCCGATGAGGCCGATCCACGGGTTGATGCGTAGCGCCATTGCCAAAAAGTAAAAACATATACAGGCCAGAAAGAAGAAGCTGGCGGGTTTTATCAGGAAAAAGGTCAGCAGTCCATTGAAAAGTTCGGGGATGTTCACCGACTGGGTGTCCATGGCGATCTGAAAGGCGGGCATGCCGCTGAACATACTGTTGGTCCACAGGGGGAAATGACCGTGTGTCTCTTTATACTGGAAGGAATTGCGGGCCATTGCCTGCCACTGGAGGACGTCTTCCTGGAAGAGGACCTTGTTTTCGAATGCCGGCTTACAATAGACGACTGCCACCACCAGAAAAGCGAGGATGGCGACGATGTGGGGAACAGCCCTTTTCAATAGATCCCTGAGTATATTTTTCATTCCGGTTAATGCGAGGTCTGCCACTTGCGCTGGCCACAGAACCTTTTGCAATTCCCGGACCATCTCGGTTCCGGGAGGCGATCTTCCTTCCCTTCAGACCGATTTTAATTTATCTTTAACTAGCCGGGGGAAAGGTCCGGCGACAAGATAATGAAGATCGACATCACAAGGGAAATAATTTTCAGGACGGCCCGCAGTGGCGGCAAGGGCGGACAGAACGTCAACAAGGTGGAAACGATGGTGGAAGGATATTTTTCCATCCGCGACTCGGCGCTGCTGGATCAGGAGCAAAAGAGCACGCTGGAACACAAACTATCGGCGAAGATCAATGCCGACGGGCTGTTGCAGGTGAAGTCCCAGGTGCACCGCACGCAGTTGGGGAATAAGGCGGAGGTCATCCGGAAGATGAACCTGCTGCTCGAACAGGCCCTGAAGAAGGAGAAAAGGCGTATTGCCACAAAGCCATCGGCCGCGGTAAAGGCGAAGAGGCTCGGGAATAAGAAGAAGCAGGCTCAGACCAAGGAGGGGAGGAAAAGGATCAGGGGGTACGACGAGTAACCCCCGGAGCCGGCCAGGCTAGCGGTGCGGACCAGGGCCGGTGGTGCGACCTGAAGCTGCGTGCGGCGGGACCTAAAAATAAACAGCAGCTTCGCTGACCTTTCGGCTGGCTGGCTGCTGGATAACCTCACAAAAAGAGTTTAATGGCTGAATGATATTTGATCCCTGTATGGGTTCTGGGTTTTGGGGCAGCACAAAGGTCCGTCACTCCGGGCAGCGGGCCTAGCGCACATGTACTAAAAATCATGCGTAGTTATACTTATTTATTCCCGCATAAGTACTTGTAAGAGATGTAAAAGGGATGTATTATTTTGGCGTCCTAATCAACTCTTTAAAACAATTCTTATGAACAAGCTCCCTAGCCCAAACCGGCTGCTTCTCCCCTTTTTAGCTTCTGTGATCATTGTTGCTGGCTTTTCCGCGTGTAATCAACCCCCTAAGGACCAGGTAAGTTTCCCCCTCCCGCAGGACACCGTGCTCGACAAACACGTCATCCCCATCGAGGTTGCGCGCCAGCTGACGGCCGATTTCCGGTCTTCCATCGCGAATTTCGACACGACCTGCTCCAAATTTGCCGATTCCATGCATTTTGGGCACGCCGAAGCCTGGCCTACCGACGTATTCGTCAAGCTGCTGTCCGAGCACAACGAAAAACAGGGGCATGCAAAGGGCATCCGCATCTATTTCGGCCGTGGTCCCGGCGGCGAGATCAAGCTGGTGCTGGTACCCTATGACAAGGACGGCAATGACATGATCGACCATATGGTGGACCTAAATGGCAGTCCGGCTCCGGGTACGACCCCGATAAAGAGCAGAGTACTGACGACGGATGGCGGACAGGCGGTTGAACAGGGTCAGCGTTGCCCGACGGCCTGCGACGACGGCGGCAGCGGGCTGAACTAGCCGAACCCCGAAAACTATCACTCATCTACTAACTGAAACCTAACCACCTGACTGTAGGATAAATGTTTAGCCCAAAAAACTATGACATCATTATTTATATTCCTTGTCAGTCAGACGATCTTAATACCATTGATCACAGGGTTGGTGCGACTGAACCGTATTGGTCAGGGGTACCAGCCCTTTTTTATTCTCATTGTTCTGGGAGTGGTGGAGGAAGCCATCAGCGGCTATCTGATAAAGGTCAGACACCATAGCAACGCCATTCCGAACAATCTCTATGCGCTGGCCGAGTCTCTTCTGATCCTCTGGCAATTTCATATCTGGGGCCTGTGGCGCACGAAGCGACGGTCCTTCTACGGACTGGTGGCCATTTATTGTCTGGTATGGATAGCCGAAGACCTGATACTCGGGCATATCCACGAGTTTCCTCCTTATTTTATGTTCTTTTACTCCTTCCTGACGGTGCTGCTCAGTGTCAATAAGATCAATTTCATGATCACGCACGACAACCGGAAGTTGCTGCAACGGCCGGATTTTCTCATCTGCATTGGTCTTATTATCTTTTTTTTATATAAAATTCTCTACGAGTGGGCCTACCAGGTCAGCATAACCGGGGAATCGGATATAACGACTAATATTATAAGGCTGTTCGGCTACATTAATGCTCTGACAAACATTATTTTTGCCATTGCTTTCCTGCTGATACCGACTCCGCAGCAGTTCACTCTGCGGATAGGGCGGTCTGAGCGTTAAAAATAGTAATGGAAACGAGGATCCTTAATATAACCATACTGGCGTCGCTGATCATTGCGGTCATCATTGTCTATTTTTTTGTTTCCATCATCCGTTATCACAGGCGGTACATGCGTCTGCAGAGGGAGAAGATCTTTGCGGAGATCACGATCCGGGAGAACGAGCGCAAGCGGATCGCGGGCGACCTGCACGACAGTCTGGGGCCTCTCCTGTCGGCGGTCAAGCTGAACATCAGCAGTGTGGACGTGGAGAGTCCCGATGACCGCCGCGTGCTGGACAAGACGGGCGGATACCTCGACGAGATCATCGGCAGCCTGCGGCGTATCTCCCACGATCTGCTGCCCAATACCCTGGAAAGAAAGGGGCTTGTGGAGGCCATCCGGGAATTTATCAATCAGGTGAACACGAAGCAGTCCGTGAGCATCCAGCTGTTCATCGTCAAGGAGATCGTCATCCCCAAAGAGAAGGAGATACATATCTTCCGGATGATCCAGGAGATCGTGCACAATACGATCAAGCATTCCGGGGCCAGCATACTGCAGATCGGTTTCAGCGAGGAAGGGGGGCATCTGCTCTGTCTGACCAGGGACGACGGGAAAGGGTTTGACAGGGAGAAGGCGCTCGCGGGGTCGCACGGTCTGGGTCTGCGGAGTCTGGAAAGCCGTTGTGAGATCCTGAATGGCGTCCTCACGATGGATTCAGCGCCTGGCGAGGGCACCAACTATTTTATCAAGATCCCCATGAATTAGTGCTATCCTCAAACTTTAATCGAAATAAATGTATCCGGGCGCTGTCCCTCTGGGCTGCTTTCTTTAAATTTGGAGCTAGCCCGGCGGAGCGTGGAATAAATCATGAGGACGGGGAAGGGCCGTACATATATTATCCGGATGAAAAATAGTATCAGGCTGATCATTGCCGATGACCACGAAATTTTTAGAGACGGGCTGGCCCTAATGCTGTCCAAACAGGAATCGGTCACCCTGGTCGGCCAGGCCTCGGATGGGCACGAGCTGCTGCAGCTGGTAGACGAAACAAAGCCCGACATGGTGCTCACCGATATCAAGATGCCCAGGCTGGACGGCATCTCGGGAGCAAAGATCCTGCTACAGCGGTATCCGCAGCTGAAGATCATTGCGCTTTCCATGTTCGAGGAAGAGGGCCTTATCGTCGAGATGCTGGAAGCGGGCGCCAGGGGCTATCTGCTCAAGAACGCGGACAAGAAGGAGATACTCGAAGCCATCATGACCGTCAACGAAGGTAATATCTTCTACTGCAAGCATACCACGGCGCATCTGGCCAGTCTGATCGTAAAAAGCAAGTTCGACTCGCGTCTCAAGGGGCATTCCAATCTGTTCACCGACCGGGAAAAGGATATTATCCGGCTGATCTGCCGGCAGCATACCGCGCAGGAGATCGGGAACCTGCTGTTTCTCAGCAAGCGCACCGTCGAGGGATACCGGACCCGGATCCTCGAAAAAATGGACGTGAAGAATACGGCCGGCGTGGTGATCTACGCCTTAAAACATAGTATCATCCGGGAAGAGGAGATCCTGTGACCGCGGGGGTGACCGGCGGCGTCTAGGACACCGTGTTGAATAACCGGACGATATAGGTCAGTTCATAGAGGATGAACAGGATCACAAGGGCGGCGTGAAATCTCCTGCTGCTTACGTACATTGCCACTATACAAAGTGCGAAGTGTAGCCCGGTACGGATGGGATATTCCACGGTATATTGCAGGAAATAGCCCTTCCCCTTCAGGAATGTGTCCCCAACGTCAGCGATAAAGCTGAAGGCGAGGACCGCGAAGAACCATTTTTTCCGCGAATAGAAGTAGGCGTCCCACCTTTCGTCATAATCCTTTACGTCGTCCGGCCAGAGCAGGGCGCAGAGGGTAAAATAGGTCGTGATATAGATGATCAGGAAGAAATAGGTCTCGAAGGACCAGGTGCTGATCTTTTTCAGATTGTACTCCCACCACCAGAAATGTACGAGGACGAGGAAGATATAAAGCGACCAGAGGAGGTGCACCCAGTAGGGTTTGGTGCGGCCGGGGTGCTGGACGAGCTTGACGGCGCTCTGGAGCAGCTTGGCGAGGCTGAGGCCGAGGATGATGCTGATGACCGACTTGATGTACTCGAAAGTTTCCATGCGGCGAGTTTTTGTGTTTCCGGGGATTGGGCGGGGTTACCGAATATACCAAAATTTTCAAAAAGCCGTTGGATGGTACGGTTTATCCGAATGACGGGTTTACCTTTGGCGATCACCACTATGAGCAGTATTAAGAAACTAGCAGGCGAGACGATCTGGTATGGCGCGAGCTCGATTTTGGCCAAGTTCCTCAACTATATGCTGACCCCTTATCTGGCCTACAAGTTCAAGGGGACGCCGGAGTATGGGGAGATGAGCCTGGTCTATGCCGCGATCTCGTTCGTGAACATAGGGGTGCTTTTCGGGCTGGATACGGCCTATTTCCGGTATATCCAGCGGAAGGAGACGCAAAAGGACCTCTACTCCACCCTGGTGATCTCGCTGTTCGGAAGTACGACCCTGATCACGATCCTGCTGATCATCTTCCGGGTGCCGGTCTCCGAGGTTATCGACATTCCCAAACACCCTTACTATGTCGTACTGAGCGCATTCCTGATCGCCTTCGACGCCCTTTCGGCGCTGCCCTTCGCGAGGCTTCGCAACGAGGGCAGGCCGAGGAAATTTGCCGCGATCCGGATCTCGGGTATCCTGATGAACGTGGGGCTGACCTTTTTCTTCCTTTCCGTCTGTCCCCGGCTGCTGAAGGCGCATCCCAACAGCATCATCGGATTCATCTACCGGCCGGAGTTCGGATTCGTCACATATGTGCTGCTGGCGAATACCCTGCAGAACCTTTTTCAGTTGTTCCTGTTGTCCCCGCTGCTGAAGGGCTTCCGGTGGGCTTTTAATACCACGCTCTGGAAAGATGTCATGATCTATGCGCTGCCGCTGACCATTGTCGGTTTTGGCGGGATGATCAACGAGACCTTCGACCGGATCCTGCTGGTGAAGCGGCTGCCGCATGCCAACGACTATGCCACTTATCAGGTAGGTATCTATAGCGGCTGCTACAAGCTGTCCCTCCTGATCACCCTCTTCGTCCAGGCCTTCCGGATGGGCGCCGAACCTTTCTTCTTCCGCCAGTCGGTGGAGAACAGCGCGCAGCGGACCTATGCCCGGGTGATGAAATTCTTTGTGATCCTCATCAGCGGCATGTTCCTGTTCGTGACCATGTACCTCGACGTCTGGAAATACTTTATTACCGACCATACCATGTGGGTGGGTCTGAAGGTGGTGCCGATCCTGTTGTTCGCCAATATGTTCCTGGGCATCTACTACAACCTTTCCATCTGGTACAAGCTGTCTACCAATACGTTATCGGGGGCCTACATCACGCTGATCGGCGCGGGCATCACGCTGCTGGTCAACTACCTCTTTATCCCCGCCTTTGGGTATATGGCTTCGGCCTGGGCGACCTTTACCTGTTATGGGAGCATGATGGTCATTTCCTATGTCTGGGGGCAGAAGGTGTACCGGGTGCCGTATGCCTGGAAGAAGCTGACAGCCTATATGGTGATAGTGGCGGTTGTTTTTCTGGTACACAGCGCGTTGACGGGGATCTGGCCGAACCGGTATTTCAGCCTGGGGCTGGGGACGGTGTTTATCGCGGCCTATGCGCTGTTCGTGCTGAGAGTGGAGAGGAAGGAGTTCGAGCGGCTGCCGTATATCGGGAAGTATCTGAACCGGAGCGCAGCAGCCTGACGGCCCACTACCGCAAAAAAGGGTTGTGTTTCTTCTCCCATCCGATAGTCGTCGGCTCGCCGTGGCCGGGGTAAACGATGGTTTCGTCGGGCAGCGGCCACAGCTGCTCCCGGATGCTCCGCAGCAGGGTCTCGTGGTCTCCCCCCGGCAGGTCGGTCCGGCCGATGCTTCCCCGGAACAGGACGTCCCCACCGATGATAAATCCCTGATCTTTACTGTAAAAGCCTACACTGCCCGGAGAGTGCCCGGGAAGGAAGAGGATAGTCAGCTCGTCCTCGCCGACGGTAACCTGTTTGCCTGGGGTGAGGTAGACGAGTTCGGCCCGGTAGTTTTCGAAGGGCATACCCCATAAAAGGCCCGCTTCCGGAGCCCGGGCGAGGACCGGCTGCTCCTTTTCGTGGAGGTGGAGGGGTAAGTCCCAGGTCTCGTAGACGAACTTGTTGCCGAAAACGTGATCCAGGTGGCAGTGGGTGTTGAGAAGCAGCCGGGGGTTTAGGCCCTGCTGTTCAATAAATTCCTGTAACGCTGTACGTTCATTGCCAAAATAACACCCCGGGTCGATGATACAGCAGGCATCCTTTTGATTGAATACCACGTATGTGTTCTCTTGTACTGGGTTGAACTCAAAGGCTTTTACCGTCAGCATATATCAAATTTTTTGTTTTCAAAATCAATTTCACCGGTATTTGGGATTGTTATAACTTTAAAAACTTAAAGAAAAGCAGGTATGCAATTTCATCAGTTTAGGTTGAAGTCACACTATTTTTTTTGGTTCTTACTGTTGGGACTTTTCTTTTTCTCCGGTCATACCCTCGCTCAGGTGAACACGGTGGAATTCGGTAAAAACCGCCTGCAATTCAAAAACTTTAAGTGGAAATACTACCAGACCTCAAATTTCAACAGCTATTTCAGCGAAGGGGGGCAGGAATTGGGGAAATTCGTTGCCCAGCTGGCGGAAAAAGAGCTGACGGGGATAGAGCGGTTTGTGGAATACGGGCTGCAGCGCCGCGCTAATATCGTCATTTACAATAGCTTTAATGACCTGGAGCAGTCCAATATCGGGCTCAACCTGGACTGGCAGACGACGGGGGGTATCACGAAGCTGGTCAATAACAAGATGGTTGTTTACTACAACGGCGATCACAACAATCTCCGCATCCAGATCAGACAGGGTATCGCCCGTATCCTCGTCGAGAACATCCTTTTCGGCGACGACCTGGGGGAATTTGCCACCAATCAGGCCCTGCTGGACCTGCCCCAGTGGCTGACCGACGGCTATATCGAGTACGCCGGGGAGAACTGGAACACCGTGCTGGACGACCAGCTGAAGCAGGCGATGCTTTCCGGCAGGTATAAGAATTTTTACCAGTTCGCCTTCGAAAAGCCCAATCTGGCGGGTCATGCCTTCTGGGTCTATCTGGGTGAGAAATATAAAAAAGAGAACGTTACCTATTTCCTTTATCTCGCCCGCGTCTACCGCAACCTGAATAACGCGTCGATGCGCATCTGCAAAAAGAAGTTCAAGGAGGTCCTCAAGGATTTTATGACCGAGGAGGAAGACAAGTACGAGAAAGATATCCGCGGCCGCCGGAATTTCCCCAAGGGGACCGTCGCCGTTACCGAAGACATCAACGACCGCAAGGATTTTATCCATTTCTCCCCCAACCCGGCGCCCAAGAGCCAGACCTACGCCGTGGTGGAATACCATAGCGGCAAATACAAGGTCGTCCTTAATGAAAACTATATCAACAGGAAAGTCCTGCTCAGCAACGGTGTACGCAGCCTGCAGGAACAGATAAATCCTCACTATCCCCTGCTGGCCTGGGACAATAAGGGAACCCGGCTGGCCTGTATCTACTGGGACAGGGGCAAGACCCGGATGTTCGTCTATGACGTCACCCGCCGGTACAAGCCGGTAGTGCAGGACCTTCCCGACTTCCAGCAGGTGCAGGACTTCAAGTACATGCTCAACGAGAACACCCTGCTGCTCAGCGCCGTCCGCAACGGGCAGTCGGATATCTACACCTACAAGATCGACAAGCAGGAATACAAACAGATCACGAACGATCCCTACGACGACCTTGACGCGTCATTCGTAGCTTTCCCGGGCAAGACCGGGATTATTTATGCGTCGAACCGTCCTTCGGGCCGTGCGAGCGCGAAGGATACCGTCCTGCCGTCCACGTACCACTACAATATCTACATGGTCGACAACTGGAATGACGCGGAAGGCAAGCAGATCTCGCAGCTGACCTATCTTCGGTACGGGAATGCGCGGTATCCGATGCAGTACAATACCAATCACTTTACGTTCGTAAGCGACGAGAATGGGATCGCCAACCGTTATGCCGGCTTCTTTACGACGCGGCGGGCCGGGCTGGACACAGTTTATAAAGTCGGGGACGAATTGCTGCACAATCCCGATCCGGCCGAGCTGGATTCCATGCTGCGCGCCCAGAACAAAAAAGAGCCCGATACCTCTTATGTCTTTACGATCACGAACGACTCCTCCTATGTCTTCCCCATCACCAACTACCAGAGCGGTCTGGTCGAGACGAAGAGCGCCGGGGACAATGGCCAGGTCAGCGAGGTGAGGGAAGAGGGGAATCTCAAATTCCTTTACAAGCTGAAAGTTGACGAGAACGCGCTGAAGAAACGCAATATCAATGCGCGGATGACCGACTACCGGAAAAAAACGGTACAGGAGAATCAGATCACCGTTGCCAACGTCCTCCGTCCGTCCCCGCAGGCCAGGCCCGACAGCAGCCGCAGACAGCCCGGCAACAACGACTTCTTCGACAGTGAGTTCGGAAAGGATTCGTCGCGGCCGAAACGTCCTTCCGCCGTGATCAATCCACTGGCTGCGCGGCCTTCGCAGGAGTCGCGGGAAGAGCCGATACTGAAAAAGGCCAAGCTGTTCGATTATAAACTGAAGTTCTCGGTGGACAATTTTACCGCGGGCTTCAACAACGACGTACTTATCAGCAAGTTTCAGCCTTATACGGGTTCACTGCCGATCAATATGAGCGGTCAGGACGCCTTCAGCGGTCTGTTGAAGGCTTCGATCTTCGACCTGTTCGAAGACATCCGGTTTACGGGCGCGATACGCCTGCCTTTCTTTGGCAGCGGATCGAACTCCTCCCCTATTTCGTCGACGCAGAATGCGGCATTTACGCCGGGTAACGGCAGCTTCTTCGACGGCAGCGGCGAATGGTATGCCCGTGTGGACTATCTGAAGAAACTGCTGGACTACTCCCTCATCTACTACCGGCAGACTCAGACGGGTACCTATCAGGACGCGGCGCTGGCCTCAGCCTATCCCTATGACGCCAAGGCCTATTCGAATCTCTGGCAGGGGGTGATCAAATATCCGTTCGACAAGGTTCGCAGCCTGAGGCTTTCGGTCGGATACCGTTCGGACAAGGTGATCATCCGCCCCGACGTCAACGGCTTCCCGCCGCTGTCGCCGATAGACTCGATCGCGCTGAAGGCGAAGCCGCAGGCCCAGCAGAAGTACGGCCTCGTACATATGGAGTACGTCTATGACAATACGCTGCTGCGGGCTACCAATATCTGGAATGGCCTCCGCTATAAATTCTATATGGACTGGAATACCCAGCTGAACAGCGGCTATGGCGCCGGGCCGGGCAAATACACCTACAATTTCGGTTTTGACGCGAGGCACTACCTGCAGATATACCGCAACTTCATCTGGGCGGTCCGCGCTGCGGGTGATTTCTCCTGGGGCAGCAACAAGGTCCTCTACTATCTCGGGGGTACTGACGGCTGGCTCTTCCCCAAGGCCTACACCAATCCGCAGCCGGCGCAGGATGCGAGCTATGCCTTCCAGTCGCTGGCGGTCAATCTGCGCGGCTTCCGGCAGAATATCGCCAATGGCAACAACGCGGTGGTCATCAACAGCGAATTCCGTCTTCCGGTGTTCGCCACGCTGTTCAACAAGCCGATCAACAACGCATTCCTTCGTAATTTCCAGCTGATACAATTCTTTGACCTCGGTACGGCGTGGAACGGGGCCTACAACAAGATCAAGCGTCCGCTGCAGGTCTATCCCGACGACTCCCAGCTGAATGGTCAGGACCCCAACAATATCCCGTATACGCCGAATCTGCAGGTGCTGGTGAAGGCGGGTGGTATCGGGCCGTTTGCGGGCGGATATGGTTTTGGCGCCAGAAGTACGCTGCTGGGTTACTTCCTGCGTTTTGACGCCGGCTGGCAGATGAACACGTTCTTCGGCGGGAAGCCGGTGCTGAATGTGTCGATGGGTGTGGATTTTTAATGTGAACTTGCGGCGTGACAGGGTTTGGCGGTAGGGTTTGGCGGTAGGGTTTGGCGGCAGGGTTTGGCGGCAGGGTTTGGCCGCGGCGCGCGGCAGGGATAAAAATATTGAGGCCGGTAAGTTATTCGCTTACCGGCCTTTTGCATCAATCGCCACGATCGGTCTTCGTTCGTCTCTTCCCTTGCCTGCACGCTAATTCGCCTTCTGTCATGCGGGTCAACAGACTATCCGCCTTCTTTTCTCCGGCCGGCGTCACCCCTAATATCTCCGCAATATCCGAATACCCCAGGGTTCGGGCCATTTGCACCGGACCGCCGAATACAGCGATCCGTAGTGCCCGGCTTTTTGTCCGGCGAAGACAAGATCGGCGTCTCCTCATCTTCATCTGTAATACCGGCGATGGCATGGCATTTTATTTGCTCTGGCGGTCGTGCTATCAGATCGAAGGCCTTTTCCATGAGATCAGCTAAAATTTTCGTGCCAGGCCTGAGGTAGCCGGGACTATTTCATTCCGCGTCGGCTATGCATTATGGTTCATGCGGAATTTTATTCCCGCTGTTTCCCCATCATAAAGTATACTGTTTTGCTATCCTGTCCTCCGGCCGTCGGTCGGCCAGATAGAGGGTGATCAGAAAGATCCATTCGAGCGGCTTCATCAACAGATAGACCAGGTCGGCGACCCATTTGTTGCCAAATATTCCATAGTAGCGATGGATCAGGCTGCCGATGCGGTTGTAAAATTTTCTCACCGGACGATGCAGCCACGGCAGTCGCTGCTGCAGCAGTTCCTCAAACGCGTTAGCGACCAGCAGCTGGCGGTTGCAGAGAATCTTCCTGCCGCGGCGGATGCCGGTGCGGATCGGTCTGACGAAGCCGGAGTGACCGCCTGCGGCGACGGAACAGAGGAAATGCCCTTCGGCGCACGGGACGCCGATGCACTGCGAGTCCAGCTGTGAAAGGCCCTGCTTGTAAGTGTCGGTGAACGCGCGGATCATGGAGTCGGGTTGCTGGCCGAAGAGCAGCAGTACGCCCGCCAGTACGACGAGTACCGGCAGGCATAGCAGCAGTAGCAGGGGTATCTTTTTGAACGCCTTCAGTAACAGTATCTTTCTGCACCATCTCAGCAGGATCGGCTCGCCAGCCTCCTCGCTGTTCAGGCTCGCGAGGGCCAGGGCGTGGTTCTTTGCGAGGACGAGTACGAACAGCACCAACTGGGGCAGGGAAAAAAAGATAAAGAACGGCAAGTCCTGCATGTGAAAGGCGATCACCACCCAAAGCATCATTCCGACCAGCAGGCAGCAGTTGACGACGACTTCGATGCCTGGAGTCGCCAGTCTTATGCGCCGGGAGGAATAGAAATAGGCGACGACGGAGATGACCGTAACAACGAGTATGGACAACCGATGGTGCGGGGACAGCATCGCCGTCTCGTGACAGCAGTCGTTGACGCGGCCGATATCCGAAAATATCCCAATCAATTCCGGAAGTATCAGGCATACTTCGGCGAACTTCCATGCAAAGGTCTGTTCGGCGCCTGTCATCCGGCGGATCAGCTCCACGACGAATGCGACGAATCCTAGCAGGTACAGGACAGCCAGCAGGATACTGAAGATGGGCTCAGACACTACGTCCATCAGTTGTTCCATTTTATCTTCCTCGAGAAATACATGACCAGCGCGAGGGTTATGAACAGCCCGATGCTACCCATGAGGAGTGCATAGTCCTGTAGCTGGATCAGGGTGAATACGAAGCCGTACTGGACGGCCAGCAGGAAGACGACGAACAGCGAGATACGGGACGAGCGCAGCATGCTGGCGACGTACCAGCCGATGAGGCCGATGGTGGCGATGGCTGCGATGGCATAGGCTGCGTTGAAGCCGGTGTATTCCGAGAGCGACAGCAGCAATGTATAGAACAGACAGAGCGCAAAGCCGACGAGCAGGTACTGGAGGGAATGGATGGGCCGGCTGTAGATCCATTCGATCAGGAAGAAAGCGGTAAACGTGAGGCCGATCAGCAGGATGGCGTATTTGACGCTGCGTGTCGTCTGCTGGTAGGCGTCGACGGGGACGATCAGGCTTACGCCGAACGCGGAGGCTTCGAGGTCGTAAGAACCCTGCCGCCACTGCTGCGGGTATTTGCGGTTGAGGGCGAGTACTTTCCAGTCGGCGACGAATCCGCTGTCCTGTACTTTACGAATATCGGGAAGGACGCTGCCTGTAAAGCTGGGGCTTCGCCAGGTGGAGGCTGCCTCGACCTTTGTCTCGCGGCCGACCGGGACGAAAAGGAGGCTGCCGGTGCCTTTGAGGCTGACGGTGGAGGAAAATTCGATGCGGCCGTTGTTTTCGAGGAGGGTGTGTGGGAGGGAGGCGCCGAGCGCGCTTTTGAACTGGTCGGTGATAAATTTGGCGGGGACCATTTCGAGGTCGGCAGTTTTGTCGGGAGTCGCGGCGGCCGCAGGATTGGCGGATTTCACGTGAACGACCATGTCCTCTTTCAGACCCTGAATATCGGAGACGTCGAAGAAGAGGGCGGCTTCGTTGAACAGCAGTCTTTCGCGGGGGATGTCGAGCTCGCTGTAGGCGATACTATCGTATGAACCCTGTATCTGCAGCTCGGTTGTGTAGACGATCGCCTGATAGATGCCGCGGTATCTTGTTTCGGGGATGAGCTTTGACCGGATGGACAGTTTGGTTGGAAGGAAGTAGGCCCATTTTTTGACCTCGTGCGTGGTTTTGTCTTCGGTGACCATTTCGTTGTAGGGGATGCCGATGACGGGTCCGGTTACCGTCTGAGCCGTGGCCCAGCGGGAGCTGATCTCGGTGATAGCGTCTTCCTGTCGTTGTTTGCGTTCGGTTACCAGATTTTGGATAAAGAAGGTTGGGATGAGTAATAAGAGTACGAGGAATCCGATGAGAAAACTTTTGAGGATGATCTTGTTTTTGTTCCACCAGGTAGTGACGATATTTTCCATGATTTATGAGTTTTAGAATTGTGAGTTTATTGTGAACCGCGTGAACCGCGGCGGCAAAGTGAACCGGGTTGGCGTGAACCGGGTTGGCGTGAACCGGGTTGGCCACGTGAACCAGGCTGGCGTGAACCATGTGAACCGAGCTGACGTGAACCATGTGAACCGAGCTGACGTGAACCATGTGAACCGGGTTGGCGTGAACCATGTGATCCGGACTGGCGTGAACCATGTGATCCGGACCAGGTCAGGGCACACCAATGTCAGCCTGACGGATCGCGCAGGATCTCAGGTCAATGGTCCGCTGGCGGCCTCGGCCGGTGTCGGGCCGCCCGGCTGACGTCAGGGGGTCAGGCCAGCGCCTTACTGCCCCTCTGCAGCAGCCGGTAGATCAGCATCAGCAGTATCGAAAAGCAGAGGACCATGCTCCAGACCGGATGGTTCCGGAGGGGATGGATGACCATGCTTATCATGTCCCGCAGCAGCTGCCAGGGGTCTGAGATGATGTCCCAGCTGTTGTAGCGGAGGTATCGTCCCGTGTAGACGCCGAGTGCATTGAGGACCATGATGGGATAGAGAAAGATCCAACTGCCGATGGTGGTCGGGTTGGGAAGAAAGAGCCGCTCCATCTGACGCACCGAGAGCACACCGAGCAGCAGGCCGTTGAAGGCGAACGACAGTATCAGCGCGAGGTCGAACCATTCGGGGACCCTGCTGTGGCGGCTGCCGTCGTTGAGGTGATAGAGGTCGGTGAGCATGTAGAAGGCGTTGGGGATAAAGAGCAGCCATACCAACGAGAGAACGATCAACAACCGTCTTTTCCGGAGGCGGCGCGTCCAGGCGCGGAAGGTCAGGGCCGGCCGGGAGCCCCGTCGCTGATCGCTCAGCGGCGAGGTACTGTCATCCCGGTGTGGGCCATACCTGGCCGTGAGCCAGGTGGACAAGGCGTAGGGTATATAAGCTAAAAAGAGGTTCCAGATCATGAAGATGAAAATGGGCCGGCCGGTATGGATCACCCGGATGAATACGAGCATACAGCTGAAGCACATCGAGGAGGTCAGCATGCGGTCGAGCTCGGTCCGGAGGAAGAGTGGTTTCCGGAAGGCAACGGGAGATGTCAGATCTTGCATAGTATTTTGGGTATAAAGATGATCAGACCCGTAGCGACGGCGGTGATCGCCGCAATCAGCACTGCAGCCGCTGCGATGTCCTTGATGAATTTGATTTGTGGATTTTGCTCCGCGGTGATCAGGTCAGCCATCCGTTCGATACAGGTATTGAGTATTTCGGTTATCCATACCAGCGACACCACTATTATCAGCGCCCCGGCCTCTGCCAGCGACACGTGGAAGACGATCGCGGCGACGATCACGGCGACCGTGGCCACGAGGTGTATCCGGGCGTTGTGTTCCCTTCTGATAAAGGCGCGGATGCCGGCGATGGCGAACCGAAAACTCCTGATGCGGCTACGGATGGAAAATCTGACTTCTGGTTCCATATATATTGTTTTTCTATGCTATTGCCGGGAAGGGGGATGGCGCCGCCTTGTGACCTTTTACTTTTGACAGGATCGCCTCTAGCAGCGGCAACATCTTATTGAGTCCTTTTGTCTTGATCATAAAGTTCCAGACCGGTTCGAATTTCTTCCATCCCCCGGCATAGGCGAAATGTTTGATCGCGTGCTTCAGGCAATCGTGTCCCAGGCTTGCCCGGGCGATATTGGACCATGAATAGAACGACCTGTAGGCGTAGTCATATCCGGACTTCAGTTGCTCCGCCGTGAGACCGACCGTCTTATACACCACCTGACGGGTATCGTACTGGTCCCATTCGCGATGCAGTATCCTGCCCTGCGCCTCCATGTTGGCGAACAGACGGGTACCGGGATAAGGCGTTAGAATATGAAAGGTACAGGTAGTCAGCGAATTTTTAACCGCCCAGTCGACGGTCCGGCGGAAGACGTCGGGGTCGTCGTCGTCCAGTCCGAATACAAAGCTGCCATTGATCATGATACCCAGTGAATGGAGGCGCTTTATGGCCTCTTCGTAGTCGCGGCCGATGTTCTGTCTCTTGTTGCTCTGGACGAGGTTGTTGGCGTTCAGCGTTTCAAAGCCTACGAAGACGCTGCGCATGCCGGCTTCGGCGGCAGCCTCGATAAGGTCGCCCCTGAGGATCGCGTCGATCGTCGAAGCGCCCTGGAAAACCCTGTTCATCCCCTTCATGCCTTCGAACAGACCCGAGGCAAAACGCTGGTGCCCCAGCAGGTGGTCGTCGAGAAAATACAGGTGTCGCCCAGCCAGCCGGTCGATCTCCGCCAGGGCTGCGTCTACCTGTTGCGTATAGAACGAGCGGCCGCCTTCGAAGAAAGCGTCCTTGTAGCAAAAGTCGCAGTGGTGCGGACAGCCCCGGGAGACTACGATCGAGTTGGGCACCAGATAGCGGTTGCGTTTGATAAGGTCGCGCCGGATCGGCGGGATGGATGCTATGTCCCTGGTCTTATTACGGTAGACCTTCTTAGGGCATTTGTTCCTGAAGTCCTGGAGGAATTCGGGAAAGGTATCCTCGCCGGGACCGATAAAGATGCTGTCCGCGTGTTTGATGGCCTCTTCCGGCAGCGAGCTGACGTGCAGCCCGCCGAGGCAGACATAGACGCCCCGCAGCAGGTAGTGGTCGGCGATATCATAGGCCCGGAAGGCATTGGTGATATAGACCTGGATGATCACGAGGTCGGGTTCGTCTTCGAGGTCCAGCTCTTCCACGTGTTCGTCCTGAAGTTCGATGCTGTCGTCCGGAGAGCAGTACGCCGCCAGTGTGGCCAGACCCAGCGGCGGGAACAGGGAATACTTTATCGGGCGCCAGAAGGGGCTCTTCGCCTCCGTCAGCGCGGGGAGGATCATTTTGATCTTCATAAGAATCGATTTAGTAGCGGACGTGCTGGATCAGGGTATAGGCAATGAGTACGATCAACAACAACAGGGCTTGCAGGGCGACGGCGGTGTTCAGCCAGTAGCGACGGATAGAGAAGCCCAGTTCCAGACCGTGCTCTCCGCGTTCGAGGTCGACGCGTACTATCGTCAGGAGGTTGAATAAAATAGCGAGGACCAGGCTGATGACGATCATCTGCGCCTTGTGAAAGGCGAAGAGGTGGTACGGTGACTGGAGGAAGGAGGGTGCGATATAATAGTACATGCCTTTCGCACCAAAGAATATGCGGGCCAGAAGGGTCAGCATGAAGAAGCTGGCGGGCAGCATGAGGGTTATTCCGAGGAGGCCGGAGGTCAGTGGGCGGAGGAAGTTTGAGCGTAGCATAGTTTGTCAGTTTTTATAAAAGTGCTTTGAATTTCAAAGTGTTTGTGTCAAAAAATAGGGTTTAAAACCCTTGTTTCTTTTTGGGCCGCCGCTGGATCCGGGATCGTTGGTTCCGGGTCCTGGGGGCGGGTTCCGCCGATGGATCCTGGATCGTTGGTTCCGGGTCCTGGGGCGGGTTTCGCCGATTGATCCTGGATCGTTGGTTCCGGGTCCCGGGACGGGTTCCGCCGATGGATCCTGGGCTGGTCCCAGGGGCTTCCGCGGCTAGCCCTTGCTGACGCCCCTGATCATGCTTTCCAGCGCTTCGAGGTGTTCTTTGAACGCCTTTTCGCCGGCCCTGGTGATCGAGTACGTCGTATTTGTTTTTCGTCCGATGAATCCTTTGTGAACCTTAATGAAACCATTTTCTTCCAGATTGATCATGTGCGAGGCCAGGTTGCCGTCTGTCAGTTCGAGCAGTTGCTTCAGGTCGTTAAAGCTGACCTCTTCGTTCATCAACAGAATGCTCATCACCCCCATCCGGATGCGACTATCGAATACTTTATTAAGATTTCCTATCGGATTCTTCATGGTCTTTCGTATTTCCACCACATGATCAGCCCATAGATAATATGCAGTACTCCAAAGCCTGCGGCCCAGAAATACAGTCCTTCATGCGGGTAATACATGCTTATGCAGCCCAGGGCTATTTCGAGTAGTCCAAGGTAGCGAATATCGGTCAGGGTAAATTTACTTGCGTTGACGAGGGCCAGTCCATAGAATATCAGGCAGGCGGGTGCGACATAAACCCAGTCGGAATAGTGTATAAGTGCGAGCACGAAGAAGCCGCCGGCCGCCAGGGGGATCGCCATGTTCATCGCCAGTTTCTTCGAGGCGTGGTCCCAGATGGGCAGCTGGCTTTTGCGGGCCTTCCGCCAGGTAAACCAGGTGGAGGTGGCCAGCGCCGCGATCAGCACGCCGAGGGCGAGGGCGACCAGTCTGATCTGGAGGTCCCTGACGTCGGGGTTGGCGCCGTGCAGCGAGCCCCCTCCGCGGAGGCCGTCGCCGCCATGGCTGAGGCCGCTGAGCCAGTATTCCGCCAGCCAGTTATGCGCGATGCCCGCGCCGATGAGGGCGCAGATGCCGGCGCTGACCCCGCTGAGTCCGCTGAGGGAGATAAAACGGGAGGAGCGTTCCATCATCCGCCTTATGTCCTGTAGGGCTTCGAGGGACTGGGATTGCTCTGTCGGGCTTTGGCTGGTCATAAAAGTACTTTGGATTACAAAGTAAGGGGGAAAATTTGGATTGCGCAAGGGTTGGGGGAAAATTTTTTATCGGGGGAGGGGGTGCGGGGGGTGGGTCACACGGAGGGTGGTTCACGCGGAAGGGGTCGCGGAGTGGCGGGACGGTTCACGCGGGGAGCAGGCGGACG
>Ga0068853_100000353_pt1 | contig 31659 bp, 22 predicted proteins | sample KBSCornC32_FD_65655 | JGI IMG/M metagenome (GOLD analysis project Ga0068853, IMG submission 65655) | Corn rhizosphere microbial communities from Kellogg Biological Station, Michigan, USA - KBS Corn C3-2 | ecosystem: Host-associated > Plants > Roots > Rhizosphere > Soil ... | reverse complement strand
AGATAGTCGGGCGGGTATTTGATGCAGCCCGAGGTGCCGCTCTCGCCTTCCATTAAAATCGCGGCGATGTTTTGGGGTCCTTCGAAATCGATGATGCGTTCGATATGCTGGACGCACTCGCGGTGGCATGATTCGATCTTTTTGTCCCAGGGGCAGCGATAGCAGTAGGGGTCTTCGACGTGTATGATATTGGGTACCTGCTGGGAGTCGGCGGCCAGTTTGCGCGGATCGCCGCCTGCCGTCATCGAGCCGTAGGACGCGCCGTGGAAGGCGCGGTAGCGGGCGATGATCTTGTGCCGGCCGGTGTACATGCGGGCCAGTTTGATGGCGTTCTCGATGGCGGATGCGCCGTCGGTGGTGAACAGGGTCTTCTGCAGGTTACCCGGCGTGATCTCCGCGAGTTTCTTTCCCAGTTCGCCCCTGGCCTTTGTCACGCAGCTGGGGGTGACGTAGCTGACCTCCTGCATCTGGCGGTAGACGGCGTCGGCGACCCGGGGATTGCCATGGCCGATGTTGACGTTCATCAGTCCCGAAGAGAAGTCGAGGTATCTTTTGCCGTCGTAGTCGTAGAGATAGACGCCTTCGGCGCGCTGGACGGCGATGGGATTGATGCCTTTTTGTTTGCTCCAGGAGAAGAGGGTATAGTCGAGGTTGTCCTGGATGATCTCCTGGGTTTCGGTGATGGGAGAAGATACAGCCATATTAATAAGGTTTTGTGTTTGACTTAGCTCATCCAATTTATACCGGCTTCGGCGTTCCACTTGACCGTGCTCTTTTTCAGCCGGGTCCAGAACTCGATGGAACTTTTTCCGGTGATGTCGCCGACGCCGAAGCGGCTTTCGTTCCATCCGCCGAAGGAGAAGGGCTCGCGCGGCACCGGTACACCGACGTTGACGCCGATCATTCCCGCGCTGGCGCGTTCGATGACCTGGCGGGCCATGCCTCCGTTGCGGGTGTAGACGGAGGCCGCATTGCCATAGGGGTTTGCATTCTCGATCGCCAGCGCCTCGTCGAGCGTGGATACGCGCATGATACTGATGACGGGTCCGAAGATCTCTTCCCTGGCGACCGCCATATCGGGAGTGACATGATCGATTACGGTGGGACCGACGTAGGTGCCGTTCTCTTTGCCGGGAACGGTATATCCCCGACCGTCGACGAGGACTTTCGCTCCTTGTTGTTCGGCCTGGGTGATGTATTTTTCGATGCGTTCTTTGGCTTCTTTATTGATGACGGCGCCCAGATTCCTGCCGGGGACAACTTTCCGGGCTTCCTCGCAGATGCGTTCGATGATGGCGTCGGTGGGGCCTATGGCCAGCATGGCAGATGCCGCCATGCATCGCTGGCCGGCGCAGCCGCTCATCGAGACGACGACGTCCCGGGCGGTCATTTCGGGCTGGGCGTCGGGCAATACGAGGAGGTGGTTCTTGGCGCCCCCGAGGGCGAGACAGCGTTTGAGGTGCTGGGTGGCGCGCTGGTAGACGAGCTTTGCGACCCGTGTGGAACCGACAAAGGATACGGCGTCGATGCCTGGGTGGTCGCAGATGGCGTTCACGATATCGCTTTCGCCGTTGACGATATTGAAGACCCCGTCGGGCAGGCCGGCTTCTTTGAGCAGGAGGGCCAGGCGGGCGACGCTGAGGGGAACTTTCTCAGAAGGTTTGATGATCATGCAATTGCCGAGTGCGAGCGCGTTTGGTATAGTCCAGTTGGGCACCATGGCGGGGAAGTTGAAGGGGACGATCGACGCGACGATCCCGAGCGGGATCCTTTCCGTGCGGCATTCCACGCCCTTGCTGACTTCCAGTACCTCGCCGGCTATCAGCTGCGGCATGGAGGTGGCGAATTCGGTCAGCTCGATGCATTTCTCGACTTCGGCCATCGCCTCTTCGCGTGTCTTGCCGTTCTCCTCGCTGACGAGGGCGGTGAGTTCCTGCTTGTCGCGTTCGAGGAGGGTCTTGTATTTGAAGAAGACCTGCACTCTTTCTTTGACGGTTGTGCGGCTCCAGCCTGCAAAGGCGGCGCGGGCGGAGGCGACGGCAGCGTCGAGGTCGGCGGCGGTCGAGCAGGGCATGTCGGCCAGCGGGGTCCCGTCCAAAGGAGAGACGACTGGGATGTGGCGGCCTGTGCTGCTGGCGGTGAAGACGCCGTCGATAAAATTCTTCAGGCGTCCGTATTTGGCCGGAGAGGAGATAAGGGAGGACATATGCGTTTGGTTATGACATACAATATACCGAAAAAAAGCATATGCCCTTCCTCTGGGGTATGGATTAACCCTTAGTGACTACCACCACCTGGAAGGTGCCGGGAATGGTCTTTGGTCGCTCGCCGGGATTGGCTTTTTCCGTTTCGGCGGCGGGCAGGTAGATCGTGTGTGTTCTGGAGTCGACGGCGAGGGTGCGGGCGCTGCGTTTAGTAGGAACGTCGGGCAGGGGTTTGAAGGAGGCGGGGGATTCTTCTTTTATGATGGAGAGTTTGCCTTCGCCGCAGGAGGCGAATATAAGCCGATCGATCTCGTCGAAGCCGACGCCGTCACAGCCGTCGCCGATGGGTTGTTTGGATACGATGGAGCCGGTGGCGGCGTCGAGTATGACCAGCTGCTTGTCGCAGCCGGCGAAAAGGCGGCGGGTGGCGTTGTCGATGGCGAGACCGGTGGGGCCTTCGGCGTCGAGGGGCCAGTTGGATATGACTTTTTTGGTGCGCATATCCACTACCGATATTTTGTTCCTGTCTTCGATGTTGACGTATATCCTGCCTTTTTCGTCGGAGACGGCGGTCTCGGGTTTACCGTCGAGGGGGATGGTAGCTATGACGGTGTTCGATGCAGGGTCGACGACGGACAGGTCGTGGCTGCGGCCGTTGCAGGTGACGATCGTTTTCGAGAAGGGCTCGTACATAATGGCGTCGGGGTTTTGGCCAACGGGTATCTGCTGCAGCACGGCTGCCGTCCTCAGGTCGAAAACGGTGACCGTATTCGCCCTTCCGTTGCTCGTGTATCCTTTTCCGGTGGAGGGTGCAAAGGCGATGCCGTGAACGCCGGTGGTGTTGGGGATCACGCCTACGGAGTCGCCCGTCCGTTGGTCGAGGATGTTGACCTGGGTGCTGTGGGAGACGTAGAGTTTTTGGTCGGGGCCGACGGCGATATAGTCCCATCCGCCGGGGCTGCCTATTTTGAAGGTTTTTGAGACGTGAAAGTTCTGGGCGGAGGTGGTGTTATGGAAGGCCAGGACGAGGATGAATAAAAAGGGGATGATGCGGCGTTGCATACTTTGATTTTTTGGATCAAGGTAGCAAGGGATTCTGAGGATATTCTGGATAGGCAGGTTCACCTGGTTCCCCCGGGACGATTGCGGGTAGTCTGCCCGGGGGCGGCGGTGTGTTGCGGCTAACTGACCCTTCTTCCCTGCAGGAGCATGTCCACGGCCTGGTCGAGGCTGCCGGCGCGGGTGATCTCTCCCGAGTTGACAAAGAATATCTCGTCGGCGTTCTCGATGGTGTTGAGCCGGTGGGCGATGATCACGCGGGTGGTGGTCTCCGGCAGGCGCTGAAGGATGTCTTCCAGCAGCTGTTCGGTGACGGTGTCGATATTCGCGGTGGCCTCGTCGAGGATCAGCAGGTCGGGGTTGCGGAGGACGGCGCGGATAAAGGCGATCAGCTGTCGCTGGCCGAGACTGATGCCGTCGCCGGCGGAGGTCAGGCTGGTCGCGAGTCCTTCGTCAAAACGGGTGAGCAGGGTTTCCAGGCCTGACTCGTGGAGTACGGCGGTGAGTTGGTCGTCGGAGCAGTCCTTATACTGCTCGTTGCCGTAGAGGATATTGTCTTTTACCGTGCCGGTAAACAGGAAGGGTTCCTGCAATATGAATCCGATCTTTTTTGTCCTTTCTGCCGGAGTATAGGTACGGATATCGCGGCCGTCGAGAAGGACGCTGCCTTCCGTAGGATCGTAGAGACGGGCGATCAGCGAGGCGGTCGTGGTCTTGCCGCCGCCGGTGGGGCCGACGAGGGCGTAGGTCTTGCCGCGCTGCATGTTAAAGTTATTGTGGCGCAGCACGTCTTTGCCGCCGGGATAACGAAAGGAAACATTTCTGAACTCGAGGAGGGAGGCTGACGAGGGGGTTGCTGCGGCTGTTTCTACCGGCAGCGTCACCAGGTCCGACTCGAGGGACAGTATCCGGGATATCCTGTCCCAGCTGGCGATGGCGAGCTGGAAGTTGGCCCAGAGGGCGGCCATTTGCTTGAGCGGATCGTAGAAATAGTTGACGAGCATGAAATAGGTGATCAGGAATCCGGGGGAGAACCGGCCGATGGTGATCAGGTAGATGCCGTAGACGAGGACGACCAGTGAGCCCATGCTGGCGAGGAGGCCGAAAACGGGGGTATAGACGTTGTTGGCGATGCCGGCGCCGACGGAAGCCGAGTAGTTGTTGGTATTGGCCACCGCAAAGCGTTTGCGGAAATAGTCGCGGCGGTTGAAGGCGAGGACGACCTTGAAATTGCCCAGGCTCTCCTGTATCTCGGCGCTCATCATTCCTGTGCTTTTGAGGCTGGCGGCGTTCTTTTTCTTGACCCAGGGCGAGACGAATTTCGCGAATATCCACATGAGCGCGGCGGGTACAAGGGCTGCGAGGCCCAGGCGCCAGTTGAGGATGACGAGGAATACGCCGGCTCCGGCGATGATAAAGAGGCTGGAGACGAACTGCATCAGCGACTGGGAAAAGAACTGGTTGATCTTGTCGGTATCGTTGTTGACGCGGGAGATCAGGTCGCCGGCCTTGTTCTGTGAGAAGAAGGCGACGGGCAGTTCCTGCAGCTTGTTGAAGATAGCGTTGCGCAGCTCATACAGCAGATGCTGGCCAAAGCCTCCCATCAGGATGGTACGGAGATAGACGGCCAGCAGGTTGAGCGCGTAGATCAGCAGCAGCCAGCCGCAGCTGCGCAGCACCATGGAAAAGTCCTGGTGGGTCTTGTCGAGGATATAGCGGTTGATGGTCGTACCGACGATAAATGGTGCAATCATGGTCAGTATCGCGTAGACGATCATGAAGATGAGTGCGAGCAGCAGCTGGCCCCGCTGCCGGGGCAGCAGTCCGATGAGTTTGCGCAGTGCGGGCCAGATCGCGGTCTTTTTTTCCTGGCCTGTGACGATATTAAGATTGTAGTTCGTGTTGCTCATAGTGGCTTGTGCTTCTTTGTGATTGATAGATCTGTACGTATTCCGGGCATGTCGCCATGAGGTGGTCGTGTGTGCCTGAAGCGATCATTTCGCCTTCCATCAGCAGAATTATCTGCTCGTAGTCTTCGATGGCGGCGATCTTTTGGGTGACGGACAGCAGGGTGATGCCGGGGTAGTTCTGCCGGACATTGGCCAGTATCTTCTGTTCGGTCTGGGTGTCCACGCGCGCGGTAAAGTCGTCGAGCAGCAGGATCCGGGGCTGGATGGCCAGTGCGCGGGCGAGCATGATCCGCTGTTTTTGTCCGCCTGAGAGGCTGGTGCCTCTTTCGGAGACGACGGTGTCGAGCCTATCGGGCAGGGAATCGATAAAGTCCTTCAGTTCGGCGGTCTCGATCGCCAGGGCCAGCGATTCGTCTGTGACAGTGTCGCTGAAGGCAATATTTTCCCGGATGCTCATATTGAAGATGATGCTGTCCTGGAAGACGAAGCCGACCTGACCGTGGAAGGCCTCTTTTTTATAGCTGCCCAGCGGCTGGCCGTCGAATTCGACGGCGCCGGACCCGGGCTGGTTGAGCCCGGTCAGCAGATACAGCAGCTGGGTCTTGCCGGCGGCGGTGGGACCGATGACGGCGGTCTTCGAACCTGCCCGAACCTGGAAAGAGATATCGCTGAGCACTTTTTTGTCTCCGTAGGAAAGGCTCACGTCCTTCAGGGCGATATTCCCCTGGAGATCGCCGGTCAGCGTGCCCTCGTCCACGGGGTCGGGGGCGTTGAGCACGCCGGAGATGCGCATATAGGAGGCCGAGGCCTGGGCGATGAGATTGCTCATAAAGCCGATGACCAGAATGGGGAAGATCAGCTGCTGTAGATAGTTGTTAAAGGCCGAGAAATCCCCGAGGCTCATCCGGCCGGTGATGAAGTAGTGCCCGCCGAGCGCCAGGATGGTCAGGGTGGCCAGGTTGGCGGTAAAGATGATCACGGGGATCAGCGAGGCGAAGGTCTTCAGGATGCGCAGCCCGAGTCCGAGCGCTTTTGCGTTCGCTTCCAGAAATTTCGCGTATTCCAGCTGCTGCGAGTGGATGACCCGGACGAGTGCCGATCCGAGGATGCTTTCGTTGATGACCTTGTTCAGCCAGTCGATGACCTCGCGGCTGGCTTTGAAAAGAACGCGTACCTTCTTCAAAATGATAAAGAAGGTGAACCCGATGATGGGGATGATGGCGATAACGCAGAGGGCCAGCTGCCAGTTGATGGTCAGCATGAGGACGCTGGCGCCCAGGATGACGAATACGGAAGAGAACAGCGAGACTACGGCCTGAGAGACGAATATCTTTATGGAGTCCACGTCCGCGGTAAGATTGGTCAGTAGCTGTGCGGGGTTGGTCTTTTGCAGAAAGCTATAGTTCTGCCGCGAGATGCGTTCGGCCAGACGGGTGCGCAGGTCGCGCGCCACTCTTTCCGATGCATAGGTCTGTAAAAAGGTCGTGCCCCAGGCGAACAGGAAGACGCCGATGGCGGCGGCCACGAACTTATATACGATGATATGCGTGTCGGGGTTCTTTGCGATAAAGAGGTCGATCCCTTCCTTGATAATTTGGGGGAGCCAGAGGGTAAAGGCGTTGCTGGCAAAGGACATGATGATCAGGAGGACGATCATCCCCTTATAAGGCTTTAGCAGTGCAAAGAGGCTGGGTCCTTTCGGTCTGCCGGGCGGTTTGTTTTGTTGGTTCTTTTGGTTCATAAAATCGATATTTAGTACAGAGCCGACGTAAAAGTAGGAAATTAAGGATCGGCGCTAAACCTTTATCTCCGAAGCGGGGGTAAAAGGACGGTAGAAGGGGGGAAAATCTCGGTGGAAATGCTATATATTTACCCGCTGCCCGGCAGGAGGCAGTTATATATATGAAGAAGATTATCTTTTGTTTATTATTCCTTCCGCGGCTGGCGTTTGCGCAGCTGCAGCACATGCCCGCCTACCCCCTGATCACGCATTCCCCTTATTTCAGCGTATGGTCCTTTGGGGACGAGGCTGCCGGTACGAGGACGACGCACTGGACGGGTAAGCCCCAGGACCTGATCGGATATTTGCGGGTGGATGGGGTTATGTATCGATTTTTGGGCGCTGTCGATAATGACACGGCGCAGGTGGCCGACCAGCAATGGGTGAGCGTCAATGCCACACAGACAAAATATCAGTTCGGCTGCGGTGGGATCGACCTGTCGCTGACCTTTACGTCGCCGCTGCTATTGCAGGATATCGACCTGCTGTCCCGTCCGGTGAGCTATGTTTCTTTCCGGCTGCGCAGCAACGACGGGCTTTCGCATACGGCACAACTTTCCTTCAATGTATCCGGCGACCTGGCCGTGAACCAGCACGGACAGGAGCTAAAGGCCCATAAAGGGCAGATCGACGGCCTTACTTTCCTGAAAGCCGGGACGAAGGAACAGCCCGTACTTGCCAAAAAAGGCGACGATCTGCGGATCGACTGGGGATGGGTACTGGTGGCGGCGCCCCGGGAGCAGGGGGTAGTACAAAAGATAACGGGAAAGAAAAAGCGGGAGATCTTTTTGAATACGAGCTTTGCGGAGGTGAAAGTGGCGGAGGACCCGGTGGAGAAGCTGGTGCTGATGGGATATGACGAACGCAATTCCGTCCAGTACTTTGGACAGAACCTCGAGCCGCTGTGGAGGAGTCTGCGGGGGAACAAGATATCGATCGAAAAGCTCCTGCAGGAGTCCTATGCCGACTATGACAAGACCCTGTCCCGCTGCGATACCTTCAATAAAATGTTATATTCCCGGGCGCTTACTATTGGCGATCACCACTATGCGCAATTATGTGTGGCGGCCTACCGGCAGAGTATTGCCGCCCATACGCTGGTGAGAAGCCCGCAGGGCGAGTTGCTGTTCCTTTCCAAGGAGAACTTCAGCAACGGGAGTATCAACACGGTAGACGTCACCTATCCTTCCGCGCCGCTGTACCTGCTGTATAATCCCGCCCTGCTGGAGGGGATGCTGAACGGCAATTTCTATTACAGCGAAAGCGGTAAATGGGCGAAGCCTTTTGCGGCCCATGACCTGGGCACCTATCCGCTGGCCAATGGTCAGACCTATGGAGAGGATATGCCGGTGGAGGAATGCGGGAATATGATCATCCTTACGGCGGCTATCACGAAAGCGGAAGACAGTGCCGGGTATGCCCGAAAGCACTGGGCGACGCTGTCCACCTGGGTACATTATCTGGAAGCGAACGGCTTCGACCCCACGAACCAGCTGTGTACGGACGATTTCGCCGGGCACCTTGCGCGAAATGCAAATCTGTCGGTGAAGGCGATCGTGGCGCTGGGCGCCTATGGGTGGATGGCGCAGCAGTTGGGACAGGCGGACACGGCCGCGAAATATCTTAATCTGGCGAAAGGACTGGCAAAGAAATGGATGGAGATGGCGGCAAGCGGGGACCACTATGCGCTGACGTTCGACAAGAAGGATTCCTGGAGTCAGAAGTACAATCTGGTGTGGGACAAATTACTTGGGCTGGGGTTGTTTCCCGCTGAAGTGTATGAGAAGGAAATAGCGTGGTATCTAAAGAAGCAGAATGCCTTCGGCCTGCCGCTGGACAGCCGGAAGACCTATACAAAGTCGGACTGGATACTGTGGACGGCAACGCTGGCGTCGAAGCCGGAAGATTTCCAGGCGTTGATCGGGCCGGTATATAAGTTCATGACGGAGGGTCCCGACCGGGTGCCGTTGAGCGACTGGCACGAGACCACGGACGGAAAGAAGGTGGGATTCCAGGCGAGAAGTGTGGTCGGGGGGTATTTTATTAAATTACTGGAAGATAAGTGGTCCGCTAAAGCTCCCTGAGGATATTCATCAGGCGCTGGCCGGAGATGTTCCAGTTGAGCCGCTGCTGGTATTCACCGAAGGAGGTGAGGGCCAGATCTTCGTAGCGGTCATAGTCTGAAAAAAGATTGGCGATATAGAGGGCGATGTCCGGGGCTGAGGCTTCCGGCGGGAAAACCTTGCCGTTGATCTCGTCCCTGATGATGGTGGGGATGCCTCCGACATTGGAGGCGATATCGGGTACACCGAAGGAGTTGGCCTCACATAGCACGAGGCCATATGCTTCGGCCTTCGACATCAGCACCATGAAATGACTTCCTGCGATCAGTTGGTCGAGCTTTGCCCTTCCTTCCGGCGTTGATTTACTGATAAAACCATGGTCGATCACAAAGTCGGGGAGCGGGTCCACGGGCGGCTGGCGAAGGCCGGCGATGTGCAGCTCGGTCTTCAGGCCTGCCTTGTTGAGCCTGTCCGCGATCTCGAGTGCGAGCGGGCCGCCTTTGCGTTGCCAGTCGACGCCGATAAAGAGCAGACGGCAGACGTCCTTCGGCCGGCTGCGGATCATCATTTTTACGTCTTCCCTTGTTCTGTTGGAGTCGACGTTGGCGCCAAAGGGAATGACCCTGACCTTGCGCGGGTCGACGGAATAATTTTCGATAGCAGTCTTTGCGGCCCAGTCGGAGGAGTAGACGGCCAGAGAGCAGGACGAGAGGGCTTCCTGTTCGAGGCGGTGACCGTTGCGGATGGTCTCGGCGCAAAGGTTGGAGAAGTCGTCGTAGAAGCCTACCATGCCGGCAAAGGTTGCGTCGGTATAAATGACGGTAGGTATTTTGGATCGTATGCGGGCGATCGGAATGCTTCCGGGAGAGACGATGCAGTCGATGGAAGGATCGAGCCGCGACTCTATCTGGTCCGCATAGCCTTCGGCCACCCATGGTTCGCGCTGATATTGATAGCGCTGTCCCAGGGCTTTGCTGTAGAACAATTTTTTTATACGCGTGAGCCTGTCATGGCGAATGTTCAGGTTACCGATAAAATCCATTTCCGCCCTTTCTTTCTTCAGTGCGTTGGCCAGATGGAATCCGAGCCCTGACCAGCCGTGTACGTCGGAGGCGTCGTAGGTTGTTACATATGCTATCTTCATACAATGCGCTTAAAAAGCATTCTTATCTCCACGGAGGGTCGTATAGACGGTGAGAAAGCAGATCTTGAGGTCGAGCCAGAGGCTCCAGTTCTCCATATACCAGATATCGTGCCCAATTCTGTTACGCAGCTGTTCCTGTCCTCTTATTTCTCCACGAAATCCGTTGACCTGCGCCCAGCCTGTTACGCCGGGTTTGATGAAATGCCGGACCATAAACTCGTCGAGCAGCCGCGAATAAGTCTCGGTATGTGCGAGCATATGGGGTCGCGGACCTACGACGGACATGTCTCCCAGCAGCACGTTGATGAATTGCGGCAGTTCGTCCAGATTTGTCTTCCGCAGAAACCGGCCGAGGGAAGTGATGCGGCTATCGTTGCGGGTTACCTGCTGCGTATTGGCCTCCTTGTTGACGGCCAGCGTCCGGAACTTGAAACACTTGAACTGGCGGTTGTCCTTCCCCGAGCGGGGCTGGATAAAGAATACGGGACCTTTTGAGTTCAGTTTGATCAGGATGGCCAGTATCGGTGTGAGCCAGGACAGGACGAACACGATGACGAAAAGACTGAAGACGATGTCGAAGAAACGTTTCTTAATGCCGTTGGTAGCGTCCTCCAGCGGCTCGCTCCGGAGGGAGAGCACGGGCATGCCGTCGATGTAGTCGATATGCGTGTTTCTGTTGATATAGAACCGGAAGTCGGGTACGAATTTAAAGCGGATCAGGGACCGTTCGGCTGTCTGCGCCATCTCGTAGATCGAGGTGTTCATCTCCGGCGAGATGGTGGAATAGATCTCGTTGATATTGTTCTTGACGGCGTAGGAGACGCATTCGTCGATGTCGCCGATGATCGGCAGCGAAGAAAGCTGGTCTACCAGGGCGGGGTCTTCAAAATAGCCATCTACCAGTGTATTCCGCTGACGTATCGAAAAGTTCTGTGTCAGCTTCCTGGCCACTTCATTGTAGCCGACGATGACCACCCTTTTGCTGGGTCCGTGGACCCTGTTCATAGACCAGCCGACAAGCAGCATGAGGCTGCGGATCACCATCAGCAGGACGCCGAATGAAACGAAGCTGGCCAGGACGAAAAGCCGGGAGAACGGATAGTGATAGAAGAAGATAAACATCACCATGGCGAGGAAGAAAACGGCGAGACATCTTATCGTCCTTTTGACGAATACTTCGAAGCTCAGGGCTCCCTTGTCGATGTACAGCGCGGTGAAGTATGCCGACAGCAGCCAGAGCATGCTGGACACGATGAACAACAGCAGGTATTTCGAGCTTGCGCTCACCGGGATCCGGTGGATATAGCTGAGGAAGAACAGCTGTACAAGGTATAGCGCCAGCAGATCGACGCAGACAAAGAAGAACCGGAATAAGTTGGAATAACGACTGTTCATAGTTGTAACAGTTTTAAGGGGTGAAACGAATTTTAAAATTTGTCCTTCGGACGAGGCCCCTTCGGGTCCTCAGGTGGTTATTGTGGTTTCCCGGGCCTTGTGGTGCTTCGGGTTCGCTATATTGATTTTTTGAGGCGCAGGATAAAGCCTCCGCCGTTGTAAAAAAGGTCTCCGCGGTCGGCGGCGATGACGCAGCCGACGGTCCATCCGGGGTCGAAGTCTCTCTCGACGGAGAGCCATCCCGAGAGCTGGCTGACCTTGTGCCATATGCCGAACTGGGGACGGACGAAGGTGTTGCCGGTGGAGTAGCCATAGATGCTCGTTCCGAAGGTGCCGTAGTTGAGCGAATAGGACCCGCGGGCAGTAAACCGGTAGTCGTGTGCTATCGAACCCTGCAGCGCGGCATAGAAGGCCGTCACGCGGTTGTTGTTGAACCAGTTGAAATTGACGTTGGGAAAGCCGGCACGGGTAGTATATGCCGGTGTGACAAAGGGATTTCCCAGTCCCATGCCTTCATATGACCAGCCCAACGGATAAGAGTTGCTGTTGTAGTAATTCTCGTCGCCGGATTTCGTTCGCCTGGACCAGGGGTAGCCGGCCTGGTTGACGCTGTAGAACAATTCGAAGACGACCTTGTGCCAGTGGAACCAGTCGTCGTTGTCATAGCCCTGTACGGGATAGTAGTCCGGCACTTTTATATCGTCCTGTTTGTTGGTCAGGCTGATCCCGTTGAGTCCGTCGGCGATATTGGCGAGTTTGGCGATCGCGCCTTCGTCGAAGAAGGACTGCCGGTAGACGAAGAGCCGCACCGTGGGAAACTCGTACTGCAGGCCCAGGTCGATCGAGCCGAGGTGGTTGCCGACCTTCGAGCCTTTCCATGTCTTGCCGAGCAGGACGTATTTGAAGGTCTGCAGGTTCGAAAGTCCCCATCCGGGGCCGAATATCTCCCGTTCGTTGCCCCAGTAGACCTGGTGGTTGAGGCCGGCGTAGAGGTGCAATTTCCAGGTGGGCTTGCCCAGTCGCCCATACAGCGAGGTTTGATGGAAATAACTGCTCGCGGTGGGTGTGTTCTTGCTCGGGGTAACCGGAATTCTTCCAAGCCATCCGTGTGCGATATTTCCTTTGAAGGCAAAGAGGCCGCCGAAGATGGGAATCGTATAGAACTTGGGAATTGAGCCTTCTATCTTCGGTATAGGCAGGGCGTTGTCCGATACGGAGAAGGCGCCGGAGGAAAGCGAGCTGTCCACCAGTCCCATGAATTCCTTAAAGCGTCCGACCTTCAGCTCGAAGATGCTTGCGCGCACCTTGATATAGCCCTGTATCAGTCTCAGACGGGATGAGTCGGCCGACGCGTTGCCTCTGAGTTCGATGCCGCCGCCCCAGTCGAAGAAATTGGTGGTGGTGCTGTCATAGTCCTTCCAGCCCGAGGCGATCACGGCGCCCGAAGCGCCGGGGAGGGGAGTGCTGCCCCACTGGTCGCTGCGCATCCAGAAGGGTACGGTACCCTTTCCCGTAATGATCCCCTGTGCTTCCACCGAGCCGTGGAACAGCGGGGGAGGGGTCTCGCGGAAAAGGCCGGACTGGGCCTGTGCGGTAAAGGTGACGATGAGGAAAAAAAAGACGAGCCGGGTGTTCTTCGGCATATGGATCTAATGATTATTGTTCTTGAGGGCGGTCGGCGCAAAGCGCGGTTTTTTGCGGAAGATCCTGATACGGACAAATTCCACGATCAGTAAGCACAGGAAGATCGTGTTCGTGACCGCATACCGTTTGAAAAGGCGCTTGGGTTCCTGGCAAAGGCGGAACAGCCATTCCAGTCCGTAGCGCTGCATCCAGAGGGGCGCGCGTTTTTGCATGCCGAGCAGTACGGGCAGGGCGCCGCCGACGCCGATCATGGTCGCCTTTATCCTGTCCTTCATGCGGGACATCCAGAGCTCCTGTTTGGGGCAGCCGAGGACCACGAATACGATCCTTGCACCCGAGTTGTTGATGATCTCCGCGGTCAGGTCGATCTCTTCCCTGGACATCTCGCGGAAGGGCGGGCTGTACAGACCTGCGATGCGCAGTTTCGGATAGTGGCGCGGCATGTAGTCCTCGATCCCGGCCAGCATCTTTTCGGTGCCGCCGTAGAAATAGACGGGGATGGCCTTCTGTTCGGCCTCGCGGAGGATGTCGGGGAGCAGGTCCATGCCGGCGACCCTGTCCTGGCGTACGCCGTGGAGGAGTTTGAGGCCCCAGGTCAGCGGCATGCCGTCGGGAGTGATCATGTCGGCGTTGTTGACGATGCTGGCGAAAGAAGGATTGGTATAGGCTTCTACCAGCATGTGGACGTTGGCCACGCAGGTATAGCTGGACTTCTTCTCGGACATCTCTACGACTTCATTGACAAAGGTCTTGTAAGCACCTGTGTTGATGTTGATGCTGATCAGTTGCTTTTGCATACGAATAAAGTTTTTGTCATAGTTGAGTTATTTAGCGAGAAGGCCGATATGTCTGATACGGTCGGCCTCGGTCTCGAAGCGGTCTTTTATTTTTTTGGCGGGACATCCGCCGTAGATGCTATAGGCCTCCACGTCTCTGGTGACGACGGAACCGGCGGCGATAATGGCGCCGTCCTGGATAGTGACGCCGCTCATGATGATGCTGCCGTAGCCGACCCAGACGTCGTCGCCGATGACGGTGGTCTCCATGAGGCCTTTCCACCGGTAGTCGCTGTCCCTGATCTGCGAGGCAAGCCTCACCGGAACGCCTACCTCCTGAAAACAGTGGTCGTAGCGGCCTACGACGGCTACCTTGTTGCCGAAGATGACGTTGTCGCCGATGATGCAGTTGGCCTCGATCTGGGAGTCCCGGCCGATATAGAAATTCCTTCCGATGGTGATCTTGTCCTTCGCCCAGAGTCTGACCCTTGCGCCGGCGTGGAATCCTTTGCCGATGTCGTAGTGTCTCCACTTGAACTTTACCAGGTACAGGTCCCGAAGTTGTTTGAGCTGTGCGAACATGTTGGTTTATTTGAGCAGGTTCCCGATGAGGGTCTGGTATTTGGACAGGATACGGGCGCGGATGCCCAGTTTCTTCTGAAAACGGCGCTGGAACAGGTTCGTTATGGCGGCGGCATCCGGCATCCGGAAGGCCGTCGCGCCGGTCTCGTCGAGCAGCGGGCGGTAGCGCTGGCTGGAGCCGCGGGTATGTGTGGCCAGTTCGTCGAAGCCGTCGTTATAGACCTTCGAAAGGATGGGGTAGAGGGTCAGGCCCTGTACCTTGTACTGGTGGTAGAACCAGCGTATCGCCCATGAATCCAGCTGGCCGCTCATCTGTCTTTTCAGCATCAGGTTGAGGTCGGAGCCTCCTTCTGCAAAGCGCCTTCTTTCGACCGCGTTCTTCGTGAATTCGGCGTAGTCGCTGACCTGCCAGTCGATGCCGGTCCAGCGATCCTTCCACGTCGCCCAGCCCCAGGACCAGCCGCGGGTGGTGAAATACGTGTCCCAGGGATATGCGCCGTCGTCGGGCAGGCCAAGGTTGAAGGCGTAGCCCGACACCGAGAAGACGCGGGGCTGCTGTTCGTATTTGTCCAGGGCTGCGTTCATGAACGTCAGGAAATTGGGGGTAGTCAGGATATCGTCTTCGAGGACGATCGCCCGGCCATGGGTGTTGATGATATCCGTTACACCGGTGATGATAGAATTGGCCAGCCCCCGGTTCCTTATCGCTTCTTCGATGCGGACGCTGCGGAAACCTTTTACGGTCTGAAGATATTCCCGTACCGCGCGAACGGCGGGTTTGTCTTCATCGCGGCGGCCGGAGTCGGAGAAGATAAAAAGATCGCTCCGGGGGGCCAGCTCATTCTGTGCCAGTGCGCTTACGGTCTTTTGCAGGGTTTCGAGCCTCTTATAGGCAAATAAGAGAATAGGTGCCGGGTCCCTTGTCGGTATGGGCATGCTGATTATTTTTCCTGTCTTCCGATCTGCGCGAATGGTATGGGCTTCCAGTCGGAGGCCTGCTGCAGAGCGGAAGGAGGTGATTGTAAGGTGAAATTTTTATTGCGGGCGTCCGTGAATCCGGGATCGCTATCGCTCTTTACCATATTGTGGTGGACCAGCCCCGTGCTTGTTCCCGGCTCCTGTACCCTAACCATGAGGTTGTTGTAGAGGTGGTTCTGGCGCTGGACGAGGTTGACGGTATCGTCTACCTTTTTGAGCCAGGGGTATTTTTTCAGGAACACTTCCGAACGCTGGTTTACATCCGGGAAGAAACGCTTGTTGGGATTCGAGATCAGGTCTTTCCAGTCCTTGTCGTTCCACTGGGTGTTCGAGAATGCCTGACGGCAGTCGATAAACTGGTTGTTCTTAAACGTATTGTCGCTGCCTCCGTTGACGTGGACGGCTCCGAAGCTGTAGGTCCCGGCTGTGCCGCAGCGATTGAAGATGTTGTTGTCCACTTCTATGCCGCTGGTGCCGTCGTCCAGATAGATGGCGCAGGTAGAGGCCCCGAGGTCGTTCTGGATATTGTCGAAGAAGTTGGCCGTAATCGTGTTCCCTGTGGTGGACGGGTCTCTGCCCGTGCCTACGGCCCCTGCGTCGGTCATGTGGTAGAGGACGTGGTAGATGTGGTTGTACGCGATGACGAGGTCGTTGCCGTAGAACAGGATGGCCTGGTCGGGTGCGTCGTGGATATCGCAGTGCGTCACCTGGTTGCCGACGCCTGTGAGCCATACCGCGGGACTAAAGGTCATGTTGCGGCGGGAATAGTCGAGGAAGCTGCAGTTGTCCACGCTGTTTCCGGCAGACGTCAGTGTATTGCGGTCGCCGCCGTCGAGGATGATGCCGCCGGTGCCGGTATGTTCGATGGTGCAGGCGCGGATGAACAGGCCTGTATTTCCTTTGGGTTTGCTGTCCTGTCCTGTGGTCGTGATGCCGACCATTCCGAAACCGTTGAAAATACAGTTGGAGATGATCGTGCCGCCCGTGCCTTCCAGCGAGACGCCAAAGCTGCGTCCGTATTCGAAATTGACGCCCTTGATGGTGAAGTTGGAAGTGTTTGTCGCCGTGAGGATCGGTCCTCTCAGCATCGACACTTCTATGTCGGCCGTCGCGATCGAATTATCGGAGGGCCAGATATAGAGGATGCCTGAGGGCTGGTCAAGGAACCATTCTCCGGGCTGGTCCAGTTCTTCCAGCAGATTGTATACATAAAAGCCTCTCAGGCCTTTTGCGTTGCGCAGGATATCGTTGCTCTGGTCGGTGCTGCTGTAGACGCCATAGAGTGAGGCATCTTTGGTCCTGATAGTGCGGGCGGACGGATCGAAGGCTGCGACCTGCATATTGTCGTCGGAATAGCCGTAGGAAAAATAGCCGCCTACCCATGCCTGGTCGGCGGTCGTCCAGTTGCGGATATGGGAGTCGTCGACTGCGAAGGTTGCGCCGCGGTGCGCCTTGTTGTCACCGGGGTCCGAGACCTGTCCGATCGGCAGGTAGCCGTCGTTGGGATAACGGGCCAGCGGAAGTGTTTTCTCGTTGTAGAACAGCTCCATCGGCGCGGGGAGGTCATTTTTATAGCCATGGGGAACCATCCGGCCATAGTCGTTGATCTGCGAGGCTTTCAGGTCGATCTGGTAGACCTTTCCTCTCGCGGCGGAGGGAAGCCGTTTCAGTATGTTGGCGTCGGAGACCAGGGAGAATTTGCCGGGGTCGAGTTTCTGCGATCCGGTAAATGACACTTTTTCGTTCTGGTAGTTGGTGATCGTGATGTGGCGGCCGTCGTTGGCGCCGGTGCCTGTGACTGTCAGCGTTTGTCTGAACGGATAGCTTCCGGCCCGGACATAAATGGTGGCGTTTACCGTGCCACTAAGGCCGGCGACTGCCTGCAGGGCCTGTTCGGGCCGCTGGAAGGGTTTGTCAATGGTGCCTGGATTGCCGGGCTGACCACTGGGGGCTACATAGTAGTTGACGGTGTTTGCGCCCTGCGCGTGGACTCTGATGGTAGATACGACGAACATAAACAGGATTGCGAGCTGACAGATTGTACTCCTTTGCATAATAGTAAATTTTAATTGGCCGGCCTGGGTTCAAGGAGTGTCAGTTCTTTGATCTTTCCGCCCATATTGTACCAGGAGTTACTGACGACGAAGTCCCGGACCTTGTCATAGTCCAGCAGATAGTCGTCGTAGTGGTCCCGGCAAAGGGCCGCGATCTCAGAAAAGTCATCATATAGGTAGACAAAGGAGTATTGTTGGGCCATGTCGGCGAAAGCGCCGACATGGGGTGCGATGATCTTCCGGCAGGCGGCGAGGCTGTCGGCCAGGACGCCTGAGGACATTACCGATCGCTTGTTGTAGGTGAACAGGATGAACCGCGTTCTTCTGAAGAGCTGCGCCAGCTCGTCGTCGCTGATGAAGCGGTTGACCAGTGTAATGTTGGGCCCTGCGTGCTGCTGCAGCTGCTGCCAGTATTCGTCGGAGCTTTTGCCCGCGACGTGGATATTCAGCTGTGACAGTTGTTTGTCGCCTGCGGCGTGGCGGAGGAATTCCAGCACTCCCTTATACGGCATCAGGCTGCCCCAGATGAGGAGGTCGATGACCGGCTGTGTGCGTTCGGCGGGTTCGGCCTGGCCGGCGGGTTCGGGACGGATGATCGCCTCGGGACCGATATTGCTGGGATGAGGAAGATAGTGGAGCTTGCCGGTGTCGGGGATGTCGATGTCCATCGAATGCGTGACGATATGGTCGGCGCTGCGGATGAGTGCGCGCTGGATCATTTTGCTCAGCCCAAACCATTTGCGGCTGTGGGTGCCCTTGTTGTGTTTGATCCAGACGATGCGCGTGCCTCTGAGTCTGAGCAGGCGCAGGTAGAACAGTACGATCAGGCTCTGGAGGACGCCCATGCGGCGCAGGGGCAGGTTCTCCAGCCAGTTGAGTACGACCATATCGGCGCGCAGGCCTTTTTTCAGGAAGTCCGGAAAGGCCTTGTCGGTGGTAGCCTCGTCGATGTCCAGTTCGTGCAGGCCGATGGCTTCTTTGAGGTGCTGAACATAAGGATTGTTCGACCCCATCAGCTGTCTGCCGACGTTAGGATAGACGTAAACCCGGTAGGGCTTTGAAGATCCCTGCAATTTACCTTGCGCTTTTGAAGTCAAAGAAATCATTGTTGATATTGTAGTACCCCCGTTGCGATTCGGGGATGTCGTTGTTGTCGATCCTTTCCAGCAGGCTGGGGATAGAGGCGATGAAGGCGGCCGGCTTTGTCACCGGGTGCAGGGTAAAGCAACCAGAGTTCTCGTCGGGGCCGTAGCTGTCGACGCGGAGAAGTCCGCCATCCTGCATCATCTCGGAGATGAGTATTTCGGGCAGCTCGTAACCCCACTGCATATTGCTCCGGAAGAACCATTTCCATTTTTTTGGGGATTTGTCTATTTTCCGCAAGGGGATATCCGCCAGTCTGTCCCTGTCGACGAGGAATACTCGGGTCGACATCTTCTGGAAGAGGTACTGGCGGCTGCCGAGTCGTTTCAGATAGGGTTGTTTCAGGTGGAAGTCGGTGGCTGGCGGTCCTGCAAGCGGATTGACGAAGAGGTAGTCGGGGTGGGAGTTGAGAAGTCTCACCGCGTCCTGCAGCCAGGCGTTCGGGGTGCCGCCGAGGATCATGTCCGAATCCAGATGGATGATATACCGGTTACGGCATTCCGCCAGGCCGTCGAAATAGCAGTAAAAGGGCCCGCCCCTGTAGTCCTTGTGCGGGATGGGTCTGCCGCCGAAGAACAGCCTGGAAAGATGGCGGCTGCGCTGGTCGGAATAGTCGATATAGTGGTACCTGGTCTTTGGATATTTTGCGATGATGGCTTCGATCAGCTGGATAAGGCCGGCCTTATTGGCGTCGAAATTGGCGCCGAACTTGCCCTGGCTCTTCTGCGACTCGATGGAGATGACGATCTCGTCCAGTTCGTCGTACCAGAAGCTGACCTGCCGCGCGAGCAGCTGGCGGCAGACCGGAAGGTCGGTGGCCGATACATTGATCTGAAGCGAAATGTTGTTGCGGTTCATCGTTGGTGCGTTGGTTGTGGCCAGATTTATGCGTTGGTTGCGGCCAGGCGGGGTTTGAAATAGGTGCGTTTGAAGAAGGAGCCGATGTATTTCACATAGGTACTGCCGAGTCCCCAGTAGTACAGGGGCATTACTCCGTGCCGGCGGTAGAAGACCAGTCTTTTGCGCAGGTTGTAATTGGAGCGCATACTCACGAGGCTTTGCCAGAGCTTGTTCATATTATTGATCTTGCCGAGGCCCGAGGTCTCGCTGCTGTTGTAGATGACCAGGTCGAGGCTGGTCTTTATGGCGATGCCTTTGCTCTTGCAGCGCAGCGTGAAGTCGCTGTCCCCGTGGTATTGCGGGAAGACGACCGCGTCCCAGCGGAGCCGGTGCCGCTGGATGGTGCTGACGGGGACGAAGGTGCCCATGCCGGGCTGCCAGTCGCAGTCGAACAGGCCTTCGTGGTCCGGGCCTGGATCGGTAAACAGGCCATAGCGGCCCCATGTGCGGTTGAAATAGCCGCCGATGGACCAGACCTTAGCCGGGTTCTCTTTGACGACGATACGCGATCCCAGGACGGTATCGCCGGGGGCGATGCTGAGCAGGCGGGCTGCGCGAATGAAATAGTCGTCGGCGGGGACGATGTCGTCGTTCCATAACAAGAGATAGTCGGCGCTCAGTTGGTTGATCGAGTAGTCGGCACCCATGTTGATGGCGCCGCTCCACCAGAGATTGCCGTCGCCGCGCAACAGGTGTATCTGCGGGTAGTGGGCGGATATCCATTCGGAGCTGCCGTCCGTGGAGCCGTCGTCGATGACGATGACCTCGAACCTGCAGGTTTTGTCGCCGGTCTGTCGGTGACATTCCAGTGCTTCATATAGTGCAGAAAGCCCATGCCGTGTTACGGCGAGGCGGTTGTAGATCGGTATGAGAATGCAACAGGTCATGTTCGGTTGGTTAGAGTGCCTTTCGGTAAGTCTCGAGTGTCTTTTTGGTCGCTTCTTCCCAGGAGAAGCGTTTCAGGTTGTGCGCGCCGCGCGCGATCAGGTGGTTGCGCCTGGACTCGTCCAGCACTGTCTGCACCTGTCCGGCGAAGCTTTCTTTGGAATGCGGGTCAAAGTAGAGGGCAGAGTCGCCGGCTATTTCCCGGAAAACCTCGATATCCGAGCAGAGTATCGGGCAGCCGGCGGTGGCTGCCTCCAGCAGCGGAAGGCCGAAGCCTTCTTCGAGGGAGGGGAAGACGAAACAGTATGCCTTATTATAAAGATGAAAGAGTTCTGTGTCGGATACCTGCCCGCAAAAGCGGACCCGGGAGCAGATGTCCAGCGACGCGAGCAGCTGCTGCTCCGCCGGGGAGGGCAGGGGACCTACGACCTTTACTTCCATGTCCTCTTTCTGTAGAATGCCGGCGACGCTTTCCAGAAAGAAGGTGAAGTTCTTATAGGCGTAGCGCGTACCTACGAAAAGGAAATAGGGTTTCGATGGCGCGGGCGCATCCGTTGTGCCGGCCTGGGCCCGCAGGCGGTCGAACGCCACGGGAAATCCGTGGTGGATGACGTCGATGCGGTCGGGGTCGATATCGTAAAAGGACAGCAGGTCTTTTTTTGTAGCCTCGGAGATCGAGATGATCCGGGCCGCTTTGAAAATGAGGTTCTTCTTATTGGCGATCAGCGTCTGTCCGACCTCGTTGCCGGTAAAACTCCTTTCCGGTATCATATCGTGGACGGTCAGCACAAACGGCGGCTTGCCGGCGACGGAAAGGAAATAGTTGTTGTAGTAGGTCGGGTGGAAGACGTCGAAGGACGGCATCATCCGGACGACCGTTCGCTCGTTGATGGCGCGCAGCACTTTTTTCCCATGGATGTTCAGGGGTTTCAGGATAGCCATTCTTCCGTCTACGTATTCGTTGTTCGATCCAAGGGCAAGAATGGTAGACCGGTCTGCGGCCTGACCGCCATTGATCGTCTGGTGGATGATCGAATGGTAGTTAGATATGCCGCCAAACCTTTGGGACAGAAAGATCTGATGATCCACTAGTACTTTCATATTCGGGGGTTGTAGCGAATTTCCGGTACAGGCCGGTGCAGATGGCCATTTGCAGCACCATGAGAAGCTGTATCCGGATATCGGAATTCATTACGGGGTTTATCAGGTTATTTAAAAGCAGACAGACCACGCCGCCCAGCAGGGGGATGGCGTCTGCGAGATTCTTGTCGGCGAGTCCTGCCTTCAGCAGCCGGTAGCAGGCCTGAACGAGCTTTGTCAGATAGACGGCAAAGATGAGGAAGGGGACGAGCCCGAAGGTGAACAGCACCGTCAGGTAATAATTTTCGACGTGACCGGGTGTGGTCTCGATGATGTCCTTTCCGACGATGCGCCAGCCGTTGTTGTACAGCTGTTCGTTGAGGTTGCCGGGACCTGTGCCGAAGAACAGATTGTTCATCCAAACCCTGTAGCCGACGTCCCAGAGCGCCAGTCTTCCGGTCTCGAAGTCGTCCTGGCTGGCGGAGAACCGGCTGAGGATGGGGTCGTTGCTGGCAATTGCGCTCAGACCAAGGATGCCGACGATGGCGAGCACGATGATCACGGCCATAAAGCGGGCGCGTCTGCGGCGGTCGATAGACAGATAGTAGACAAGCGCCACGCAGAATATGAAGGCGAACAGCGCCATGCGGGAGATGGTCAGACAGATGCCGAGGATGCTCATGCCAAATATGGCCCATGAGATCAGCTTCTTTTTTCTGACGCTGTGGAAGAAATAGAAGGACAGCATCCCCGCTACCGAGAGGTAGAAGGAGAACGAGAGGGCGTTGCCGAATGGTCCCCAGACGCGCAGTACGTCGACGGCGTCGCCTTCCGACACGTAGGAGGTGTTGGCGTTGAGGTCGTCGTCCTTGAAGAGGTTGAAAGCGGGGACCTTCAGGAACTGCATGACGCCGATGAAGACCGACAGCGCCAGGCCGAGGGTCAGTCCGTAGTAAAAGCTGCGGACCGTAGTGGAGTCGAAAATGACTTCGCTGAAGAGCAGATAGATAAAGGCCAGCTCAAAATAAAAGGTCATGTGCTGTACCGAGAGGCTGGTGATCGAGCCGCTCAGCAGGAAGGAGGCGAAGATACCGGCGTTGAACAGCAGGAAATACTTGACATAGGTCAGCTTGACGTTCCTCCATGGGTTGTACTTCAGGAAGCTGGTCCCCAGGAAGAGGTAGAGGGCCAGGACCACGACGGTGATCTGGTGCAGGTTGCCAAGCCGGTGGCCGCCTATTCCGAAGGAGTCGAAAAAGGGTATTCCCGCGGCGAAGCAGAAACAAAAGATGTTCAGTATCCGAAGCTTGAACGGCATGGTTGTTATTTGGCCAGCGAGAGTATCTTGCGTTTGACGCGGCTGACGATATCGGACTGATAGCCGATGAATAATTTATTGAATGAATAGAGATCGGCGTAGTAGTCGGCGACCATTACGGTCGGGTCTTTGATGGTCTCGTGGGCGTTAGCCAGCGGCTTGTCCGAGACGCGGGGGTCGAAGCGGCGGGTGTGCGTTGCGTGTTCGTCGAAGCCGATGTTGGAGATCAGGTTGAAATTGGGGCTGAGGCTGAGGCCGTTGTTCTTCCAGACGGAGAAGGCCCACTGGTAGTCCCAGGTATCGATCAGTCCGTTCTTTACCTGAGTCAGGGCGTTCTTCCAGTATTCGCCGGCTTCCTTGTAGTTGGCGATGCTTTTGTAGAGACCGTGTTCGAAGAACTCTTCCATCCCTTCCATGTTGATATCGTATTTGTCCCATGCCCTTCTCCAGCTGGCCCAGCCCCAGACGTGACAGATCCTCGAGAAATAGTAGGAGCCGGTGCCGCGCCAGTGGCCGTCCTGGAAATTGACGCCGTTGATGTGCATGACCGTCTGCGTGTCCCTGTATTTGTTGAGGAGGTAGTCGCAGTAGGTAAAGAAGGAGGCGTCGGGGACGCAGTCGTCTTCGAGGATGATGCCCTGTTCTTCGTGCTCGAAAAACCAGGTGATGGCCGAGCTCACGGCCAGGCGGCAGCCCAGGTTCTCCGGGCGTACGAGGCGTATGACCTCGCAGGGCCAGTTGACCTCGTTGAAGATCTTTACCGTCTCCCTGATCTGGAATTCGTCGTCGGGGCGGTATCTTCTCGGTCCGTCCACGGCGACATACAGGCGTTTGGGCCGGACGGCCTTTACCTTTTCGAATACTTTCCGGGCGTGGTCGGGCCGGTTGAAAACGATCATCAGTACAGGGGGTATTGAGGACGACATACGATTACAGATAATTTTTTACAGAAGGTTTGAAAAGGGCTAAGAACGACCTGATCTGCAGCCAGAACATCGGCCGGGTCTTTTTCATAAAGCTGTTGCAGATGACCGCGGCGAATAGCTGGGCGATCAGTGTGGCTATGGCGGATCCCAGACTGAGGTAGCGGGGGATGAGGATAAAATTGAGGATGACGTTGATCGTCAGTCCGATCAGGGTATAGACGAGCACCTGCCGCTGGAGGTTGTTGATGATAAACCAGTTGCTGGCGCCGACGCCCAGAAATACGAAGACGCCTGTCCAGACGTGGACGGACAGGATCTCGCCGATGCCGGGGTATTTGGCGCCATAGAGAAAGCCGGTGATCCTGCCGGCGAAGCAGCTGACCACTACCGCGACTATGACGGAGACCGTGGTAAGGATATTCAACAGGCGCTGAAAGCCGGACATAAAATCCTGTTCGCTTCTTTCTTTCATTTTGACGATGGAAGGGTAGACCGATACGCAGATGGCGCCGGCCAGGAAATAGTGTATCTCGGATATGCGGACTACCGCGCTGTACCGTCCGACCTCGGTATAGCCGGCGAGGCTTTTCAGCATCAGCTGGTCGAGGCGCATGTAGAAGGTGATGAAGATGTCCGAAATGATCAGGGGCCATGACCGCGACAGCAATTCGCGGGCGAACGATCTGTCGAAGACCCAGCTGGCTGTGGTTTGGCGGGAGACCCGGAAATAGAAGATGATCAGGATGATCGCTGCCAGTACTACTTCCATGACGGTCATCGCGGCGAAGGCGACGATACTGAAGCCGGTGAGCAGGGCGACGACCTTGACGATATTGATGACGATATAGGCGCTCGACTTGGCGATCACGCTGTTCTTCGACTCGGTACGGGACTGGTTGAACAGGTCGAAGATGTCCGTGCACTGGAAAAGGCATTGTACAGACAGTATGATCAGGATAGCACGGGTGACCTGGTCGTCGTGCAGGCTGAAGGAGAACAGGTAGACGAGCAGGAACATGATCGAGCCCGAGCAGAGCTTCAGGACCAGTGAGGTGAAGAAGACCTTGCCTTCTCCGGAACGTCTGATCAGCTCGGTCAGTACTATATTATTCATCCCCATATTGACCAGGGGGAGACAGATCACGATGATGCTCGTGGCATAGTTCAGCTTCCCGAAATTATACGGACCCAGATACCGGGTCACCCATACTCCTACGATCAACCCTCCAAGCATCCGGATGACTTTATCCAGGATGACCCAGAAGGAATTGAAGATGATCTTTTGTTTGGCTTTTACCTTGTCAATGAACGTTAGTGCGACTTCCATGCGGCTGTTGTGCGTAATGGCCTTTTATTTATACGATTTTGCTTTCGGTAACGGGGTGGTCGAAAAGTGAGATGATCTCGATATTTGTTTTCGGCACTTCGGCGACGATGTTGTAGCCGAGGGTCGGCAGAGAGACTTTTACGGTCTTGCTGCGGATCTCGAGGACGTTGCCTTGTCTTTCCATCAGCGGGCCGCCGGTGATGCGGACGCGGTCGTTGACGTTGACGATGGCTTTTTCGAGCCGGATATTTTCGTATTCGTTGAGGAAGCGCCGGATGGCGATGATCTCTTCATCCCGGATAACGGCCGGTTTGCTGAGCCAGTAGACGAAATTCATCACTCCGTCGGCCTGGCGTACGGGCAGCATTTCTGTGTCGTCGAGGTGTACGAAGACATAGGACGAGAAGAGGGGTTCGAAGACGATCTTTTTGCGATCGCTCCACTGACGTTGTACTCTGTTGAGGGGACAGTAGTGTTCGATCTTTCTTTGCTCGAGTTGTCGGGCCACTTTCTTTTCCCAGCGTGGTTTAGTGTAGACGACATACCAGTTTTTAGTCTGTTGAATCATAATTTCGGATTTTTCGGTTTAAATGGCAAGGCTTCGCCCACTCCACTCACATGGTGGTTTTTGGGTAGTGAGAAGATCTTTCGGTGTTGGGTGTTAGTGACAGGCTTTCAACAGGAAGCAATCTGGCGGTTAAGCCTTGGCCTTTTTCCTTTCTTTTTTAGCCTTTCCGGTCTGGTCTGCGAAATAGCCATAATTTCCATTATGACCATAGCCATAGCCATATCCGTATTGTCCGAAGCCGCGGTTGCGGACGCCATTGAATACGATCGCTATGTTCTTTAGGGGGCGTACGAGCATGTTGGCGTCGAGCATTTTTATAGATGCTTTCGGCGTTACTCCATGGCGGACGACATACAGGGTGGCGTCACACATTGGAGACAGCAGATACGCGTCGGTTACGGGGCTTACGGGGGCGGTGTCGATGACTATATAATCAAATAAGGTCTCGAGATATTTTAAGAGTTCGTCCAGGCGCCCGTTGATGATCAGTTCCGACGGGTTGGGCGGAATAGCGCCTGAAGGAATGAAAAATAGATTCGGGTTGACGGAAGTGCTTTTAATAATATGGTCGGCTTCTTTATCGCCAACAAAATAGTTGGTGAGTCCCACCTGTCTGGAAATATTGAAGATCGGGCTCAGCGCCGGTCTCCGAAGGTCCATTTCGAGGAGTACGACCTTTTTGTTGGTCATTGCCAGGCTGGCGGCAATATTGACAGAGATAAAGCTTTTGCCCTCGCCCTGAATCGTGGACGTGACCAGTATCTTCTTCTTCCGGCTGTTGATGCCGATATATGCCAGTGAGGTACGGAGCTGGCGGAACTGTTCGGCGATGACCGACCGGTTGCCTTCCTCGATGACGAAGAGGTCGTCCTTGTCGTTCATCATGATCTCTCCGATCACGGGAACGCTGGTGAACTCCTCTATCTCACTGCGGAAGATGATATGCTGGTTGAACACCTCTCTTACTGCTACAAAAGCCGCGCCAGCGCCCAGGGCGCCAAGTACGGCGATCAGGTAGACGAGCATCCTTTTCGGGCTGACGGGTTTTACGCCGGACTGTGCGTCGTCTACGATACGCGTATCGGATACGGCTGAGTTATAGGAGAGGGCGGTCTCTTCGCGTTTTTGCAAAAGAAAGCTGTAGATGCCGTTCTTGATGGTCTGCTGACGGCTGATCTCGACCAGGCCCCTTTCTTTCTGGGGTAGTCTTCTCAGGATGGAAGCGTACTGGTTGCTGGTACCGGTGAGGTTGGCTTTGCCGGCCTCCAGGTTCTGCCGTTGCAGTCGAACTGCAGCTAAAACATTGGGTTTCAGCCTTTCGATACCATCCCGAACGGAGGTCAGGATGGGGTTGTTCTCCGCTGTAGTCTTCTGGAGGCTTTCGTACTGTACATCCAGATCATATAATTTACCCAGCAGTGAGGCGAGTGCGGGATTATCCACACCCAGGGTAGCCGGCACCACACCCGGCTGGTTGGATCCGGAGGTTAGGTTCCGTTCGACCTGGTCGAGTACTGCCATCTGGACGTTGACCTCGCTGAGCTTCTGGTCGTTGACCCCGACGTTGTCGAGGTAGAGTTGTCCCTGGGCGCTGATATCGACGATGCCTTCCCTGGTCTTGTATTTCTGTATATTCAATTCGACGGAATCGAGTTCACCCGCCACCAGTTTGAGCCGCTCGTTGATAAATTTGAGCGTGTTGGAAGCGAGGGCGTTCTTGTCGTTGATGGCTGCCCTGTTGTAGGCGGCGATGAGTCCGTTGAGGATGTCTTCGCCTCTTTTGGGGACTGCGTCGCGGATCTTCAGGTTGATGACGGAGGAGAGTTTCGTAGCCTGGGTCACTTTCATGGCGTTCATCATGCCATCGGTAACGCCCCTGGCGTTGATCAGGACGTAGTATAACTTTTCCTTTTCGTCGGGCTTGATATAGTTGGTATTCGCCGTGAACCTAAGGGTAGTATTGCCGTCGACGGGAACCCACTGGTTCAGCGGATAGCGCTGTCCTTTTATAATTACTTCTTTTGTGCTGCTGTCGAATGCAAAAAACACCCTTGGATCGCCCTTGACCTCTGCGATCGAATCGGGGTGCAGGGCTTCGATGGCGACGGGCGAGCTGAGGTAGGCCGACCGGTCTTTGAAGGGCGCTTCGGCCATTACCGGGGCGTAGAGGGAAAGGTTCTCCACTACCTCGTGCATGAGCATGCGCGAGCGGATGACCTCGATCTCGTTTTCGACCAGCTTCTTCGACCCGAACAAGTCGAGCTGTTCCATGAGGTTGGCGTCGTCCACTCCTTTCTTTTCGTCCTTTACGAGGATCGTCGCGGAGGCCTCGTAGATGGGCGTAGCATAGCGGAGGTAGAGCCAGGCTCCCGCTCCAAAAAGGATGAGGAGTACGAGGAACAACGGCCAGTACGGCAGATACTTGAACAGCAGACCCGTGATCAGGTTGCTGTCCTTGTCTTCAATTCCCCTCTTCTGTGTCACTTGCATAGTCATTCTTTTAATGGTTAATTGTGTCTGATCGAATAGGTGACGATAATAGCCACAAACGATAAGCCACTCAGGATAATGGGAAGCAACTGTTGGGTACGGCTGTTGGATGCGACTTTGGTCGTATTAGGTTCTACGTATACGACATCATTGGTCTTTAAATAATAATAAGGAGAGGATAGAATCTTTTCGGAATTGAGATTGATACGGTGGATGACCTTGTTGGGGCCTTCTTCGCGTATCAGAAGTACATTGTCCCGTTTGCCATAGATGGTCAGGTCTCCTGCGAGACCGAGCGCTTCAAGGACAGATATCTTTTCGTTGCCTACGTTGATCGTAGTAGGCCGGGCAACTTCGCCAAGGACGGTGACCCGGAAATTGAGGAACCGGACGTTGACGATGGGGTCTACGAGCAGTTTCTTTTCCGTGAGACTGGTAGTTAAGTTCTGTTCGAGCTGTTTTTTGGTGAGGCCTGCTGCCTGTATGGTGCCGAGGACGGGAAATTTGATGGTTCCTTCAGTGCTGACGAGATAGCCCAGCGTTTGTTGGGCGCCGCCGCCCGAGCTAACCCCGCCCATGGGGTTGGTGGCAACGGAAAGTGATGACGCGGACGCTGCCTGGCTGGGGAGATTAAAGACCAGGGAAGCTTCAGGGTTCAGACTGCTAACCGAAATGTTGAGCAAGTCGTTCTTCTGAATGACCGATTCTATATTCACGTCTGTACTTTTCAACGTGGTGTCCTGAACGTTATTAAAATAAACGATCTTCTTTGTATTAACACACGATACGGATAGAATACTCAAAAAGAATAATACTAAAAAAGGGTTCTTTTTTAAATGGGTCATTTAATTATGGATTTCATTGAATATGCCGGTCGTTCTCGCATTGGAGACGTTTCATCAGGCAAGCAATAGATAGATCAGAATGGTTTGCTTCTACAGGAATATTGATGGCTACAACGGCGCTATAAGGGATGGGGGGCAATGGCGGATCCCGCCACTTTGCAAATTAATAGGAGAATGAGAATTAGCTGCTGCAAATTACCACTTTAATCCATGTCTGTCAACTTTTTTTGTTCATATTCCGATTTTTGACTATTAGTAATTCTACTATCAATTCCGTTCTTACATTTTTCCAACCCTCAATTACCAAATCTGTACCAAAAATTCAGGTATATATTTATTTTGCATCCTTTATTGGATTTAGAGGGTGGAATTTTATCAACATTAACACTCTATCATCTTTAGAATCATAGTCATGCGAAAATCACTCTGGCTTCTTTTCCTTTCAGTTCCGGCAATTGGTCATGGACAGTCCAATGCCGCCGACGATCTTAGTCAATTTGTTCATCCGATCATCGGCACACAGCGTATGGGGCATACATACCCCGGCGCAACATCCCCGTTTGGCATGGTGCAGCTGAGCCCGGATACGGATACGATCCCCTATGAACTCAATGGGAAGTACAACCCCGATGTGTATAAATACTGTGCGGGGTATCAGTATGACGATAAAAGTATCGTTGGGTTTAGTCACACGCATTTTAGTGGTACGGGACATTCCGATCTTGGGGATTTCCTGGTGATGCCGACGGTGGGTGAACTGCGGGTCAATCCCGGTGTGGCGGGGCGGCCTGGAAGTGGCTACCGTAGCGGGTTCAGCCATTCTACCGAGGTCGCCGAACCAGACTATTACAAAGTAAAACTGGATGACTATAATATTCTTGCCGAACTGACGACGACCATGCGGGTGGGTTTTCACCGGTATACTTTTCCGGCTACCGATCAGGCGCATATCATTCTCGACCTGATGCACGGCATCTATAATTACGATGACAAGAATGTATGGACATATGTGCGTGTAGTAAACGATACGCTTGTCGTAGGATACCGGCAGACCAGCGGCTGGGCCAGGACGAGGACGGTATATTTCGCGATGAGTACTTCGAAGCCATTTTATCAGTACGGCAGCCGCAATTATTCAAAAAAGCAGGTCTATCGCGGCTTCTGGGGGAAGTTCGACCAGAACCACAATTTCCCGGATCTCGCGGGTCGTCAGCTGCGGATGTATTTTGATTTCCGGACGCATGCGGGGGAGCAGGTGATGCTGAAGTTTGCGCTTTCTTCTGTCAGTACAGACGGGGCGCTGCTCAACCTCCGGACGGAAGCGCCTGGCTGGGACTTCGACCAGGTGCGCCGGCAGGGAAGGGAAGCCTGGAATGCAGAACTGGGGAAGCTTCGCATCGAAGGCGGGCCCGCTATCAAAGCCAATTTTTACACTTCTTTGTATCATGCCTTCATCAACCCAACGGTCTATATGGACGTGGACGGTTCGTATCGCGGACTGGACCAGCAGAACCACCGGGCGGACGGGTTTACGAACTATACCACTTTTTCGCTCTGGGATACCCACCGCGCCCTTCACCCGCTGTTCAATATCCTCCAGCCCACGCGGAATGCCGATATGATCCGGTCGATGATGGCGCACTATCAGCAGAGCGCCGAACATATGCTGCCGGTCTGGTCGCACTATGCCAACGAGAACTGGTGTATGTCGGGCTATCATTCGGTGTCGGTCATCGCGGATGCCATTGTCAAGGGCAATACCCCTTTCGACGCCGGTCAGGCGCTGGACGCCTGTATAGCGACCTCGAACCGTCGCAGCTTCGAAGGGCTGGGCGCCTATATCGACAAGGGCTATATCCCGGCGGAGGCCAGCGGGACCTCCGTCTCGACGACGCTGGAATACGCTTATGACGACTGGAGCATCGCGCAGGCGGCAAAAAAGCTAGGCAGGATGGATATATACGCGACGTATATGCGCCGTTCGGAAAATTATAAGAACGTCTTCGACTCTTCCATCGGCTATATGCGGCCCCGTCTGGCGGATGGGAGTTTTCGCAAGGATTTCGACGTGCTGAGCACGAACGGGCAGGGTTTTATCGAGGGCAATGCGTGGAACTACAGTCTGTATGTTCCGCACGATCCTGCGGGACTGATCGCGATGCTGGGAGGCAAGCGCCGATTTGTACACCACCTCGACTCGCTGTTCACGATGGAACTTCCCGACAAGTTCTTTGCGGAGACGGAGGATATCACGAGGGACGGGATCATCGGTAATTATGTACATGGAAATGAACCCTCGCACCATGTCGCGTATCTGTATAACTGGACGGACCAGCCGTGGAAGACGCAGGAAAGGGTGCGAATGATCCTTGAAAAACAATACAAGCCGACTCCCGACGGGCTGGGCGGCAACGACGACTGCGGACAGATGAGCGCGTGGTATATCTTCACTGCGCTGGGTTTTTATCCTGTGGCTCCGGGATCGGCAGAGTATTCGCTTGGGAGTCCGGCGGTAGATGCGGCTACGATCCGGATGGAGAACGGGAAGACCTTTACGATCGAGGCGAAGGATCAGGGGGCTAAAAATG
>Ga0068853_100000350_pt1 | contig 32169 bp, 20 predicted proteins | sample KBSCornC32_FD_65655 | JGI IMG/M metagenome (GOLD analysis project Ga0068853, IMG submission 65655) | Corn rhizosphere microbial communities from Kellogg Biological Station, Michigan, USA - KBS Corn C3-2 | ecosystem: Host-associated > Plants > Roots > Rhizosphere > Soil ... | reverse complement strand
ATCGACGTCGAAGCCGTGCAGCGAAACGCCCGCGTTGTTGACCAGCGCGTGGACGAGGGCGCCCTCGTCCACGCGCTGGTCAACAACGCGGGCGTTTCGCTGCACGGCTTCGACGTCGATCGCGTCACGGGCACGCTGAACGTCAACTACTTCGGCGCGGTGAGGGTGACCGAGGCTCTTGTACCGCTGATGCCGCGGGGCGCTCGGATCGTGATGGTGTCGAGCGGCATGGGCGAGCTCTCGGGCTTCGCGCCGTCTCTGCGCGCGCGTTTCCTCGATCCCGCGCTCGATCGGCCCGCGCTGGACGCCCTTGTCGCGTCGTTCGTCGACGCGGTTCGCCGGCAGCAGCATGAGGCCCAAGGGTGGCCGAGCAGCGCCTACCGCGTCTCGAAGGCGGCGCTCAACACTTACGTCCGCCTCCTGGCGCCGCCGCTGGCGGCTCGCGGGATCGTCGTGAACGCCGTCTGTCCGGGGTGGGTCCGGACCGACATGGGGGGCAGCGGCGCCCCCCGGCCCGTCGAGGAGGGCGCCGCGGGCGTGGTCTGGGCGGCGATGTTGCCCCCGGACGGACCGACCGGCGGCTTCTTCCGCGACGGCCGCGCCATTGCCTGGTGACGACGGGCGGGCGTTCGCCCGTCGGAAGGTCCAGCCCACGTCGACCTTGGCCGCGGGATAGATCCGGGGCAACGCTCCCGACGAGGCGGAGACGGCCCGAGCGTCCCCCGGCTTTCCACTGAAGGTCGGCGCGGAATCTGCCGTTACGGGGGCGATGATCCATGCGGCGGCAGGGCTGGAAAGGTACGAGATCGGGGAGACGGTGGCCCGCTCGCCGCGCACGACGGTGCGGCGGGCGCGGCGGAAGAGCGACGGCTGCCGCGTGGTGCTGAAGAGCCTCACCCGCGATTACCCTTCGCGCCACGAGATCGGCCAGCTCGAGTTCGAGTACCGGATCCTGCGCAAGCTGGCGCTGCCGGGCACGGTCCAGGCCTGGGACCTCGAGCGCGACGGCGACCGGCGCGTGATGGTGCTCGAGGACTTCGGCGGCGAGGCCCTGCGCCCCGGCGGCGGGGGCGACCTGGCGCGGTTCTTCGCCGTGGCCCTGCCGCTGGCGCGCACCGTGGGCCAGGTCCACGACCGCGGGGTCATTCACAAGGACATCAAGCCGGGCAACGTTCTCGTCAACCCGGCCACCGGCGACGTCAAGCTCATCGATTTCAACATCGCCTCGGAGCTCGCCTCCGAGCACCGGGACATGAGCCTGGCGGCGCCCCTCGAGGGCTCGCTGCCCTACATCTCGCCCGAGCAGACGGGCCGCATGAACCGCGACCTCGACCACCGGACGGACTACTACTCGCTCGGTGTCACCTTCTTCGAGCTGCTCACGGGAGCGCTGCCCTTCAAGGCCGACGACACCATGGGCTGGGTCCACTGCCACCTCTCGCGGGCGGCGCCCGACGTGCGCGACCTCGACCCGGCCCTGCCGGAGGCGCTGGCGCTCATCGTGCGCAAGCTCATGGCCAAGGATCCGGGCCAGCGCTACCAGAGCGCGCACGGCCTGGTCGCGGACCTCGAGACCTGTCGCAGCGGCTGGGCGGCCGGCGGCGGCATCGAGCCCTTCGAGCTCGGCCGCCGCGACGTCCCCGAGCGCTTTCAGGTCTCGCCCCGCCTGTTCGGGCGCGAGGAGGAGCTGGCGGCGCTGCAGGAGGCGCTGGGCACGGCCAGCCAGAGCGCCGGGGCGCTGATGCTGGTGGCCGGCTATTCCGGCGTGGGCAAGTCCTCGCTCATCAACGAGCTCCAGCGCTCGATCGTCAGCCGGCGCGGTCGCTTCATCGCCGGCAAGCTCGACCAGCTCGAGCGCAACGTCCCCTTCGGCCCGGTCGTGCAGGCTCTGCGGGCGCTGGTGCGGCAGCTCCTCGCCGAGCCGGAGGCTCGCCTCGACGGGTGGCGGCGCGAGCTGGGCGCGGCCCTCGGCTCGGAGGGGCGGGTCCTCACGGATCTCATCCCCGAGCTCGAGCAGGTGATCGGGCCACAGCCCAAGGTGGCGGAGCTGAACCCGCGGGAGGCGCACGAGCGCCTGCAGCGTGTGTTTCGCGGGCTGGTCCGGGGGATGGCCGGGCCCGATCGCCCGCTGGTGATGTTCATCGACGATCTGCAGTGGACCGACGCCTCGACGCCCGAGCTGCTGGTGAGCCTGCTCGGCGCCGATCCGGTGCCGCACCTGCTGGTGATCGGGGCCTACCGGGACAACGAGGTCTCGGACGGACACCTGCTGGCGGTGGCGCTGCGACGCCTGGAGGCCGAGCGGCCGGCGGCGGTGCGGCGTCTCCGGCTGCCGCCGCTCGACGAGGAGAGCGTCAACCGCCTGATCGCCGAGACGCTCCGCTGCGATCCGGCGGCGAGCGCGCCGCTCGCCCGCCTGGTGAGCGAAAAGACGGGAGGCAACCCGTTCTTCGTGAACGAGCTGCTGGCGATGCTTCACCGACAGGGGGCCTTCCGATTCCTGCCCGACGAGGGGCGCTGGTCCTGGGATCGGGAGCGCGTCGAGGCGGCGGCCGTCACCAACAACGTGCTCGAGCTGATGCTGGCGCGGCTGCGAAGCCTGCCGCCCGAGACCGTCGAGCACCTGCGCTGGGCGGCGTGCCTGGGGGCCGAGCTCGAGCTCGCGACGCTGGCCCGCCTCGCCGACCAGCCGGCGGTGGCGGTCGCGGCGGCGCTGATGCACGCGGTGGAGGCGCGGATCCTGGTGCCGCTCGGGGGCGACTATCGCCTGGTGGCGGACACCGAGGGCGCCGGCGGGGCGGCGCCGCTGGCGGTGCGCTATCGCTTCCAGCATGATCGCGTCCAGCAGGCCGCCTACTCGCTGCTCGACGAGGGGGAGCGGGCCGGCGCCCACCTGAAGATAGGCCGGCTCTTGCGCCGGGCGCCGGGCGGCGACCGGGAGGACGACAGCGTCGATCGGACGATCTTCGAAGTGGTGAACCACCTGAACCTCGGCCGGGCGCTGATGGCCGACCCCGCCGAGCGGCTGGATCTCGCGCGCCTGGACCACGCGGCCGGCCTGCGCGCCAAGCGGGCCACCGCCTACGCCATCGCGGCGTCGTACTTCCAGGCCAGCCTGGATCTGCGCGGTGGGGACGAGACTGGCCCGGCGGCGCGCGAAGCCTTCGAGACCCGCCGCGAGCTGGCGCTGTGCCTGTTCCTGGCCGGCGAGGTCGAACGCGCGTTCGTGATGTGCGAGGGCCTCGCGGCGCGCGCACCCGATCGCCGCTCACGCGCCCAGGCCTACGGGCTGCGCGCGCTGATCCTCGAGTACCAGGCGCGGATGCCCGAGGTGATCGAGACGCTGCGCCAGGCGCTGGCCGAGCTCGGGGTCGAGCTGCCGCGCGAGCCCGCGGAGATCGATCGCCGCATCGGCGAGGGGATCGGCACCATGCTCGCTCACCTCGGGCGTGTGCCCATCGCCCGCATCCCGGAGCTGCCGGAGATGGCCGACGAGGAGAAGCTGCTCGTCATGGGCCTGCTCTCGCGGCTGGTGGTGGCCGCGATCCAGGTCTACCCCCCGCTCTTCGTGTTGACCGAGCTCATCATGTTCGATCTGGCGCTGACCCACGGGGTGACCGAGGTCTCGTGCAAGAACTTCGTGGACTGCGGCATCGTCCTCGGGGGCATGCTGGGCGACAGCGAACGCGCCTACGCGCTGGCCAGGGCCGCCTTCGCGCTCATGAAGCGGTACGAGCCGAGCGCGCTCGCCGCCGGCGTGCACTTCGTGTTCGGCGGGAACGTCTCGGCCTGGAGGGCGCCGTTGCGCGAGGCCTTCGAGGAGCTGGCGGAGGCGCAGCGCCTGGCCGTGCGGACGGGGGACGTCCCTCACCGGATGTTCGCGCTGCTGTTCGAGCAGGCGCTGGCCTTCACCGCGGGCCGCGATCTCGACGAGTGCCGGACGAGGTGCCTCGGCGCCGTGGGGCAGATGCAGAAGGCCGGCGCCGTGGGCCACGTCGCCTGGGCCGAGACCGTGACCTGCGCGATCGCCCGTCTTCAGGGGAGCGAGCAGAAGGGCGCCGCCGCGGAGGGCAACGGGGCGACGGAGGCATCGTCACCCGAGGCGCTGGCCGATCGGTTGCGCGCCATGGGGAACGGACCCGCCCTGTTCATGCACGGGCAGCGCCAGGCGCTGGTCTGCCTCCTGCTCGGCGAGCCGGAGGAGGGCGAGCGCTGGGAGGCGCTGGCCGAACAGACCGCGATGGCCGGCGCCGGCCTGCAGGAGATGCCGCTCCTCGTTCTTTGCCGGGCGCTGCGGCGGGCCGATCGCTGCTCGGAGGCGCCGCCCGACGAGCGCGCGGGCCTGCGCGCCGCCGTGCAGGGCGACGCCGACAAGCTCGGGGGCTGGGCCGCCGGTTGCCCCGAGAACTTCGCGCACAAGCACCTGTTCCTGCTGGCCGAGCTGGCCCGCCTCGACGGGGCGCCGGCGGACCAGGTGACGGAGCTCTACGGCCAGGCGGTGCGCGCTGCCGGCATCGACCACGCGCACGTCCGGGCCCTCGCCCACGAGCGCCAGGCGAGCTACTGGGAGGGGAAGCGCCAGCCGCGCATCGCCCGCGTCTTCTTCGAGGAGGCGTACTACACGTACGAGCGCTGGGGCGCCCGCGCCAAGCTGCGGCAGATGGAGCGCCTGCGGCCCGAGTGGGTCGGGCCCGCCTTCCAGCACGGCAGCGGCCGCCTCACGTCTCCGGCGGCGTCGAGGTCCACGCTGGCCTCGCGCACGAGCGCGGACCTGGGGCCCGGCCTCGACATCGCTTCGGTGGTGAAGGCGACCCAGGCCCTCTCCGGTGAGGTGAAGCCCGAGCGGCTCTATGCCCGGCTCATGTCCACCATCATCGAGAACGCCGGCGCCCAGCGCGGCTGCCTGGTCCTGCGCGACGGGCCCGGCGGCGACCTGCGAGTCGAGGCGCGCGCCGACGTCACCGCGCCGGCCGCTGCCGCCCCAACCGAGGTGAGCGCGCCGATGTCCATCGACGCGTGCGCGCAGCTCTGTCCCGAGGTCGTGCGCTATGTGGCCCGCACGCTCGAGCCCGTGGTCATCGACGACGCCGCGGTCGATCGGGTGCACCCGACGGCGGCCTACGCCGACCGATCGGGCGCGCGGTCGATCCTGTGCGTCCCGGTGCTGCAGCGTGGGACGCTCGTCGCCGTCCTTTATGCCGAGAACGGCGCCACCACGCACGCCTTCACCCCCGCGCGCGTGAGCTTGCTTCAGGTCATCGCCAGCCAGGCCGCCATCTCCATCACCAACGCCCGCCTCTACGAGACGCTCGAGGACAAGGTCGCCGAGCGGACGCGCGCCCTCGCGGAGAAGAACCAGGAGGTGCTGGCCATGTTCCACGGCATGCACCAGGGCGTGTTCACGATCGACGAGGCGCTGCGCATACAGCCTGGCTATTCGCCGCACCTCGCGCGCCTGCTGGGGACCGACGATCTGGCGGGGCGTGACTGCCTTCCCCTGCTCTTCGCGGGCTCGAGCGTTGGTCCCGACGCGATCGTGGCCACCGAGGCCGCGCTGGCGACCAGCATCGGCGGCCCGGCTTTCCTGGCCGAGACGAACAGCTCGAACCTCGTGCGCGAGCTCGAGCGGACGAGCCGCGGGGGCGAGCGCCAGTTCTGGGAGCTCGAGTGGACGCCCATCGTGGCCGAGGGCGCGGGCCCGGGCGAGGACGCGGTGGTGCAGCGGTTCCTGGTGGTGGTCCGCGACGTCACGCTCATGCGACAGCTCAGCCGGACCGCCGCCGAGAACGCGCGCCAGCTCGACATGGTGGGCCAGATCCTCGACGCGGGCGTCGACGCCTTCCGGGACTTCGCGCGATCGTCCCGCGCCGCCCTGGAGCGCGCGCTTGGTCGGCTCCGCGGGGGCGGGCCCCTCACGGCCGGCGACCTGGCCGAGCCGGCGCGCGACCTGCACACCCTGAAGGGAAACGCCCGCATGCTGGGCCTCTCTCACCTGGTGGACGCCGTCCACCGCGCCGAGGACGCGTACCACGAGCTGCGCGAGGGGCCCCACGACGAAGGCTTCCGGGCGCGGCTGGTCGCCGGCACCGAATCCGTGCTGGCGGATCTGGGACGCTACGAGGACCTGTTCGCCGCCAAGCTCGGCGATCTCGGGGGGAGGTCGGACGGTGGACCGGCCGCGAGCCTCGCCGAGATCCGCGCGCTCTCGGATCGGCTGGCCAGCGGCGGGATCGACGCCGCGGGGTTCGCCGCCGCCGTCAGCGCGGTGGCGGCGCGCTCAGCGGCCGTCCCGCTGGAGGCGCTGGTGCGAGAGTGCGCCCGCATGCTGCCGTCCCTGGCGGCCGAGGCCGGGAAGTCGGCGCCCGCGGTGGCGTGCGACGGCGGCGAGGCGCGGCTGGCGCCGGGGTGGGCGCGCGTCTTCAAGGACGTGCTCGTGCACGCGCTTCGCAACGCCGTCGACCACGGGCTCGAGGCGCCCGACCAGCGGCGGCGCGCGGGCAAGCCCGAGCACGGCCGCATCACCGTCGCGGTGAGCGCCGGCGACGGGCGCGCCGCGGCCCCGGCCACGATTCGCGTGCGCGACGACGGGCGCGGGCTGCGCCTCGAGCGCCTGCGCGCGCAGGCCGGCGGCGGGCCCGCCACCGACGAGGAGATCGCCGAGCGGGTGTTCCGCCCGGGCGTCTCCACGGCCGAGCGCGTGTCGGCGCTGTCGGGCCGCGGCGTCGGGATGGACGCCATCCGCTCCTTCGTCCGCGCCCAGGGGGGCGACGCCCGCGTGGAGCTCACCGGCCCCGCGCGCGACGGCTGTCGCCCCTTCGACCTGGTGCTGGAGCTGCCTCCCGGCGCGTTCGTCGGCTGACGCGCAGAGCGCGCGTGCCGCGATGGGTTCAGTTCAGGACGGGGCTGGGCTTGCCGGGCGTCGTGCCGCCGGTCGCCAGCTGGCGGATGCGGCTGCGAATGTCCTCGTCGGGGCTCAGCACCTGCATGCGCGCCAGCACGCCCAGCAGCCGTTCGCGGTCGCCGGCGCGCTCGTAGATCGCGCGCAGGTTGTTGAGCAAGCGCATCAGCACGTGGCCCTTGCTGGCGGGATCGAGCAGCCCGGGATCGACGGGGCCCGAGTCGCCCGTCGCCCGCTCGTGCAGCTCGGCGATCTGCCGCTCGTCGAGCAGCTTGCCGTCGAAGGGGTCGAGGAACATCACGTCGTGGTCGTCGGTCTCGACCCGCACCAGGAAGTGGCCGGGGAACGAGACCCCGCGGGCGTCGATCCCGACACGGTTGCAGGTCTCGGTCAGGACCAGCGCCAGGCTGATGGGGATCCCGGTCCGGCGATCGAGGACCTCGTTGAGGAAGCTGTTGCGCGGGTCGTAGTAGTTCCGCGTGTTCCCGTGGAAGCCGAGCTCCTCGTACAGGTAGCGCACCACGGTCTCGAGCGGCGCGCGCTGCTGGGCGGCGTTGATGCGGGCGGCGGCCCCGGCGCCCAGGCGATCGAGCTCCTCGATGTAGCGCGCGACGTCCAGCCCCGGATACTCGGGCTCGGCGATGAGCAGCGCCGCGCGCGCGAGATCGAGGTCTGCTTCCGGTCGGGAGACCAGGTGCGAGAAGAGGCTGATCTCGGCAAAGTCCATGGCGCGCTCGAACGCAGGATACCAACAAACCCACGCGCGTTGTCCAGCTCGTTTCCGACGGACCGTCGGGCCGAAAGACCCCGCAGGGCCGCCGTTCAGGGCGACGCGTCGGCCGGGCTCTCGCCGCGCAGGACCGACAGGAACGCGTCGCCGTACTGGGCCAGCTTCTTCGGGCCGACGCCGGAGATCTCGAGCACCGCGGCCTCGGTTCGGGGCCGGCGCTCGGCCATGGCCAGAAGAACGGCGTCGCTGAAGACCATGTAGGCCGGGATGCCACGCTGGGTGGCCAGCCGCCGGCGCAGCTCGCGCAGCCGCGCGAAGATCTCCGCCTCCTCGCCGTTGTCCCCCTGCGGAGCGAGCGCGCGATCGCCACGCCCGACGGCGTCGGCGCCCGCGCCGATCCCCGCCTGGCTCCCGCCTCCGGCGCGCGCGCGCTTGCCGCGACGGCCCGGAGGCTCGGCGCAGGCCGCCAGCACGTCGTGTCCGGTGCACACGTCGCACGACGTGCCGCAGGCACCGACCGCCTCGCCCAGGTAGCCGGTGATGGCCTGGTGGCGGCACCGGGCGCCGTTGTCCGCCAGGCGAAACATCTCGCGCACCTGTTCGCGCTGTCGCTCCTGCACGTCCTCGGTGCCCTCGCTCTCGAAGCGGTCGTAGCTCATCACGTCCGCCCACGAGTAGAACAGGACGCACTCGCTCGGCAGCCCGTCGCGGCCCGCGCGCCCGATCTCCTGGTAGTAGCTCTCGATCGAGCGCGGCATGTCGCGGTGGACGACGTACCTGACGTCGGGCTTGTCGATCCCCATGCCGAACGCCACCGTCGCCACCACCACGTCGATGTCGTCCCGTCGAAAGGCGTCCTGCGTGCGCGCGCGCTCGTCGTTGGGCAGGCCCGCATGGTACGCCGCCGCGCGCACGCCGTGCTCGCGCAGGTACTCGGCGGTGGACTCGGTCGCCTTGCGCGAAAGGCAGTAGATGATCCCGCTCATTCCGGCGCGCGCGTTGACGAACCGGCGGATCGCCGCGCGCGAGCCGCCGCGCCCACCCCCGCCGTCGCCCACGCCGTCGCCGCCCTTGCGGTACGCCGACAGCTTCAGGTTGCGGCGGAAGAAGCTGCCCCGGTACTCCGCGGGCGCGACCATGGCCAGCTGGTCGACGATGTCGCGCATGACGTCGGGCGTGGCGGTCGCCGTCAGGGCCAGCACGGGGACGTCGCCGAACCGCCGCTTCAGGCCGGCCAGGTTCCGGTAGGCGGGGCGGAAGTCGTGTCCCCACTGGCTGATGCAGTGGGCCTCGTCGATCGCGATCAGCGACAGCCGCGTCTTGCCGAGCGCCCAGCCCACGCTCGCCTCCAGCCCTTCGGGCGCCGCGTAGACCAGCTCGTAGGCGCCCGACCACAGGCCCTGCAGGCGCGCCCGCCGCTCGTCGGGCGCCAGGCTCGAGTTGAGGAAGGTCGCCCGCAGCCCGACCTCGTTCATGGCGTCGACCTGATCCTTCATCAGCGCGATGAGGGGCGACACCACCAGGGTCGTGCCGCCCAGCAGGCGCGCCGGGATCTGATAGGTCAGCGACTTGCCCGCGCCGGTGGGCATCACGCCGAGGCAGTCGCGCCCCGCCAGCACCGCAGAGATGATCTCTTCCTGCCCCGGGCGAAAGCGGTCATAGCCGTAGATTGACTTCAGGGCCGCGCGCACGACCTCGGGAGGGACCTCTGCGGCGCGCGCCTCGGTCTCGCCCGCATGTCCCGCGCCCGGCGGTCCGAGCCCGGGCAAATACGGCGCCTTCGCGGGAGTGTTCGCCCGCAGCGCGCGCGAGATCTCCTTCAGCGTCGACATGGCCTCGTCCCCGAACAGCTCGGGCGCGCGCCGCCAGTGGGCGCGCAAGCGATCGAGCGCGGCGGCGCAGGTGGCGCGGGTCCCGGCGTCGTGAGCTCCGCCCGCGCCGAAGCTCGCGCGCAGCGCGCTGACTTCCTGCTCTATGAGCTCGACGGTCACGATGGATTGTCGTCCGGCGGCGGCCCGGGTTGCTCCCAGAATACTTCGCGGCTCCAATAACGGAAGTGAAAGACAGAGCGGACGGAGCAGATGGGCCCCGTCCTTGACGCTGCTGGAAAACGGCGCGGCCCCGAGACATGCTGCGCCCGTGAGATTCGACGACTCTGACCAGGCCGACAGCTCCCAGGTCGAAGATCGCCGCGGCGGCGGCCGGTTCCCGGGCGGGGCCCGCCTGGGGGTGGGCGTGGGCGGCCTCGGCGCGGTCGGGGCCGTGGTGTACATCGCGCTCCAGGTGCTGGCCTCGGGCGGCAACCAGACGGCGGGCGAGATCACGCGCATGATGGAGCGCGACCAGGGTGCCCCCGGAGCGGGTGACGAAGCGACCCAGGACCCGCGGCGGTTGGGCGGCAGCTGCCGAGGCGTCGACTCGCGGAACGATCCCGCCAAGTTCATCGTCTGTGTCGAAAGCAACATCCAGGCGTTCTGGCGCCGCAGGTTCGCCGCGGGCGCGGGCAGCGGCGGCGGGTACGCGCCGGCCAAGCTCGTGCTTTTCAGCGAGGCCACCCAGAGCGGCTGCGGCATGGCCGACGCGCGGACGGGTCCGTTCTACTGTCCCCCCGATGGGCGCGTGTACCTGGACCTCGGCTTCTTCGGCGAGCTGCAAGAGCGGTTTCACGCGAAGGGCGGCGACTTCGCCGAGGCGTACGTGGTCGCGCACGAGTACGGCCACCACGTGCAGGACCTGCTCGGGACCGAGCGGCGCGTGCGGGCGTTGCAGCGGCAGCGCCCGGATCAGCAAGGGCCCCTCTCGGTGCGCATGGAGCTGCAGGCCGACTGCTACGCTGGCGTGTGGGGCCATTCGGCCTACGGGGCCGGCAAGGTCGACGAGCAGGAGATCGCGCAGGCCCTGGATGCCGCCGCCGCCATCGGCGACGATCGGATCCAGAAGCAGATGCGGGGTCGGGTCACCCCCGAGACCTTCACCCACGGCTCGTCGGCCGACCGCCAGAAGTGGTTCGGCATCGGCATGAAGACGGGCGATCCGACCGCGTGCGACACCTTCGAGGGGGCGCTGTGAGCGCGCTCGGTCAGTTGTAGGTCGCCGAGAACAGGATCGCGAACGAGAGGAAGCGCCAGTCGGGGACCGCCAGCAAGGTCGGATCCGGGTCGGAGCCGCGCATCGAACCGTAGATGAACTGTCCGGCGAGGCCGATGCCCCAGTTGTCGGACACCCACCACTCCTTGCCGAGCTGGAGCTCGACCGCGGCGCCCGACTTGCTGTCCGCCAGCGCGTTGCCGTTGGAATCGTCGACCTCGACGCCGGCCAGAAGCAACGTGGCGGCCGCGAACAAGTTCGGACCGAAGTCGAAGGAGAGCCCCGGGCCCATCCCGACGAAGGCCACGCCGCGCTGGCCGTCATACTGATTCAACCCGTTCACGTGCGTCGTGGTGCCCGTCGCGGTGGACACGAGGAGGTCCAGGTAGAGCGTCAGGTGGGGCGCCAGCGTGTAGCCGATGGCCGCGCCGCCCGAGACCCCCACGCCGCCGTAGGTGACCGTGGTGCCGGGGATCGTGCCCTGGAGGTCGAGCGCCGAGAGCCCGAACTGCATGCGCACGTAGAGCCCGTCGTGGGTGCGCGCGCCCGGCGGACGGAGCGTCGGCGCGCGAGGTCGAGGCGGTGGCGCCGGGTAGTAGTAGCCGGGCGGGTAGCCTGGCTGGGCGTACGGGTAATAGCCGGGCGGGGCGACCGAGGGCGGATAGCCGCTGGGCGGATAGCTGGGCGGCGGATAGCCACCGGGCGGGTAGCTCGGGGCCGGATAGTTTCCGGGCGGATAGCTCGGCGGCGGATAGTTGGCGGGCGGATAGCCGGGGGCCGCCTGAGGGTAGCCGGGCGGGTACGCGCCGGCCGGAGGGGCGGCGGGTGGGCTCGGGACCGCGGTGCTGGTCGGCGGCCCGGCGGTCGCCGGTCCCGAGGACGCGCTCGCGTCGTTGCTGGCCGGCGCGGTTCCCGCCCGCGTCGTCGCGGGCGGCGGGCCGAAGGCGAGGGCGCTCCCGGGGGCCACCCCCTCGGGGCGTCCCCGGGAGACGGCGGAGGAGTCCGCGCCCGCCACGCTCGGCGCGGCCAGCGTCGAGAGCAGCGACCACCCCAGACACAGCGACCAGAACGGCCTCGTCGAGATCACCCCTGGAGGCTACCCCGACGGCCGGTGCGCGCTCAAATGGGCCTTTGGGCCGCGGCCGGCGCGTCAGTCGAGGTAGAGGGTGGCCATCACCCGCAACGTGAGCGGGTAGGCCGGCGTGTAGTTGATGTCCTCGCAGCCTCGGAACAGCCCACCCGCCGGGCTGCCGTCGGGTGCGGCGGCGAGGCGGGCGTTCCGCCCGCATCCGAACCCGGCCGGGACCGGCGCGCCCACCGCCGGCTCGCCCGGCAGTCGGCCCACCGTGGCGAACTGCGCCGATCGAAACCGACCATTCAGCAGATTCTCGACGTCGAACGACAGATCGAACCACCGATGCCGGTATCCCAGGTGCAGATCGACCTGCGTGAATCCCGGCGCGACCAGCGCGCCGTCGTCGGTCGCCGGGCGATCGCCGATGCCGTAGAAACGCAGTCCCCCGCGCAGGGCCCCCGGTCCCAGCGCGTGCCGTCCCGAGACGCCGCCCGTCCAGGTCCGCTTGGGCGCCAGCGCCAGACCGCCCCCGTTGGCCCCGTCGGTGCTGAACCGCGACCTCGTGAGCGTGACCTCGAGGTCGGCGGCCAGCCAGGGCGTCACCTCGTAGCGCGTCTCCAGCTCGACGCCCCGTCGCGTGGTCGCCTCGCTGACGGCGGTGGTGCCCTCGTCGCCGCTCCACACGGTCTCGTTGTCGAGGTGGAGCTGGAAAGCCGCCGCCGCCAGATCCCAGCGGCCGAACAGCCGCGCGCGGGCGCCCACCTCCTCGCCGACGGCTCGGGTCAGCGGCGTCACGGGCCGGGGCGTGAACGCGCCGCGCACGTCGTTCGAGTGAAAGCCGTGGCCGTAGTTGCCGTACACGTCGAGCGCGGCGCCGGGCCGATCCACGGGCGTCAGGATCAAGCTGGCCTTGGGGCTGAGCTGGTGCGCGGCGGACACGCCGCTCCGAGGAGCCTCCGGATCCGCCGACATCAGGCGATCGTCCACCGCGAATGACAGCAGATCGGCGCGGCCGCCCAGGTTGGCGCGCAGCCAGCGGGCGGGCGTGATCTCCTCGTTGAGGTAAGCGCCCACGAACGTCTGGTGCACGTCGTTGGCGCGCACGGCCTCGACCTGCTGTCGGCGCACCGTGTTCCACAGCTCCTCGTGGATGTCGTCGCTGCGGCCGTCGCCGCCGATGGTGGTGTCGAGCGTGACCGGACCAAGGTGGTGAATGACCCGGTAGGCGACCTTGGCCCCCGTGAAGGTCCGGCGATCGATCTGCTGGATCTCGTCGCCGTTCACGGGATCACGCAGGTAGAGCGTGAAGTTCGAGAACAGATCGAACCGATAGCTGGCGGCGTAGGCCATGGCGCGGAGCTCGCCGGTCTCGGTGGGGCGCAGGTGAACCTGCAGCGCGACCTGGTGACGGGCGGTGTTGCCGCCCTCGTCGGGATCCAGCGACCCGAAGCGCGAGATGAGCCCCTGGTCGACGGCGCGCGCCGGCACCTGCCCCGACCCGTGCCAGTTGCCGGCGTAGCTCATCGCGGTGAGGCTGAGGCTGGACGTCGGCGTGGGGTGAAACGTCAGCTTGTTGAACAGCTTGTAGCGGTCCCAGCCCTCGGCATGTTCGAACGGGCCGTTCGTGCGCCCGATCTCGGCGGCGAAGGTGGCCTTCACGGTCGGCAGCAGCTCCAGCTTCGGGCTGCCGATGGCGAGCGCGCGGTAGCCGGCGTCGCCGTGGCCGGGCGAGACGACGAAGCCTGCGCCGGCCGAGCTGTGCTCGAACTCGTCGCGCGAGACCATGTTGACCGCGCCGGCGGTGGCGAAGTCGCCCTGATGCGCGAAGTAGGGGCCCTTCGTGATCTCCACGCGCTCGACCACCTCGGGGATGATGAAGTTCGTGTCGGCGAAGCCCTGTCCGTGGGCGTGCGACACCATGTTGATCGGGACGCCGTCGATCGACAGCGCCAGATCGGTGCCGTGGTCGGCGTCGAACCCGCGCAGGAAGTACTGGTTCGCCTTGCCGCCGCCCGAGTGCTGTACCAGGACCAGGCCGGGCGTGACGCGCAAGATGTCCTGGACACTGCCGATGGGCCGCAGCTGGAAGTCGCGGTCCTGCACCAGGAAGGACGACGCCGCGCTGATCGGCTTCGATCCGAGCACGAGCGTCGACTGATCCGGGCCGGTCTGGACGGCGTCGGCCGGGGCCGGGGCCAGGGGCAGGGCAGCCGGCGTGGGCGCGCCGGGGGCCGGGGGTGGGGAAGGCGCCTCGACAGGCAGGTGGAACTCGTACGTGAACTGGACCGTGGACGGAACCGGAGCGCCGCGGCGCCGGGCCGGCTCGAAGGTGAAGGTGCGTGCCGTCGCCGCCGCGGCCTCGTCGAACCCGTGCCCCGCTGGCGTCGTGACGCGCACGCCGGTGACGTTTCCATCGGCGTCGACGTCCAGCTCGAGGCCGACGTTGCCTTCGACCTTGTCCCGAAGCGCCTCGGGGGGGTACGGCGCGCCCGGGTGGTCCTTCAGCGAAGGCGGCGCCAGCTCGGGCGCGGCGGAGGCCACGGATGGGGGCGGGGAGGCCGTCCCCGCTGCGGACGAAGGCGAGGGTGCGCGGCCGCTCTCCTGGGCTCGGGCCGGAGTCGCGGCGACGGCCGCCGCCGCGACCAGGAGCCCGACCAGGAGGTCCGAACGAGGTTGGCGAGTCGACGTGGGGGAGCGGGCTGGCATGTTCGTCCTCGAGAAGGGCGCCTCCTAGCACGAACCTTCACGGTCGTGCTACGCGGGCGCGCGCTCGTGGGCAGAAGCAACGAAATTGTCGCAAGTGGCGGCCGCGGCCGGGCGACGGCAGGGACGGGTCTTCTACGCGCGCCGCCGCCCACCGGATCGCGTGTGGGCGCCACCCATCTTCGCGGATCTCTCCGGAGGAGCTTGTCGCCCCTCGGCAGGAGTGGCTATGCTCGCCGGGAACCCGACCGTCCCGTCACGATCGGGGAACGCTCGTCCCATGCAGATCACGTCGAATACGACCGGCATGCTCGCCGAGCTCTCGGTGTTCACGGACAAGGATGCGCGCGACCACTGTGTCGTCGTCGTCAAAGGCACCTTCCAGACGAACGCGCGCGGCGAGCTGAGGTTGGCCGTCGAGCAACGACCGCTGGTGACGGCCGACGAGCATCACGGCGATCCGGCCACGACCTCGGTCCGCTACGAGTGCGACTTCGCGCCCGAGAAGCCGTTGACGGATGTGATCGTCGTGGGCAACGCCGTCGCGCCCGGAGGCGAGCCGGTCCAGAAGCTGTCCGTCGTGCTCGAGGTGAGGGGCCGGCGGAAGGAGCTGGTCGTGCACGGGCACCGCCGCTGGGTCAATGTCATCGGCGCCCTGTCGCCGAGCGATCCGGTCGCGTTCACCGAAATGCCCCTCACCTTCGACCGAGCGTGGGGTGGACAGGACGACAGCCGGGGCGCGACGAAGGTCGAGGTCGAGGCCCGCAACCTGGTCGGCGTCGGCTTCCATCCGCATCGCTCGAGCCGGCTGGTCGCGGGGCAGCCGGTCCCGAACATCGAGGCGCCCGACGACCACGTGACCTCGCCGCGGGGCCGTCACGCGCCCGCCGGCTTCGGGTGCGTGGGCCGCGCCTGGATGCCGCGGGTGAGCTTCGCCGGGACCTACGATGAGACGTGGCGGCAAGAGCGTGCCCCCTTCTTGCCGCGTGACTTCGACAGCCGCTATTTTCAGTGCGCGCCGGCCGACCAGCAGTTCCCTCACTTCGAAGGCGGTGAGACGATCCGCTGCTTCCACATGGCGAAGGAGCCGATGGTCGAGTACGTGATACCCGACGGGCCACCCCCCATCCGGTTTCGGTTCGTGGATGGCGAGGTCGAACGGATCGGGGTGCTCGACACCGTCACGCTCGAGCCCCACCTGGGCCTGGCCATGCTGGCTTATCGCGCAAGCGTCCCGTTGCGGAAGAAGCTGACGGCCCTGCGGGAGATCACCGTGGGGACGCCACCGGCGGTGAACCAGCCGGCGGTCGACGGCATCCGCGGGTACCGCAACGGCAAGCCGGTGTTTCGCGGCCTGGCGCCCACCCTCCGATGGCTGCGGCAACGACGCGGAGGCGAGCGGTGATCGAGGCCGGCGTGGGCATCGACGCGATCGGCGTCGCCTCTCCGGTCGGCTTCGGCTGGCTGGGGGCTTGCGCCGCCATGCGCGCCGGAATCAACCGCAAGAGCCTGTCGCCTTACCGCGACAACCAGGGCCGCGAGATCGTGGCCTCGTACCTGGCCGAGGATCACGTCTCCCGGCAGGCGTCCTGCGAGGAGCGCTGGTCGTTCCTTCTGGCGGACGCGCTGGCCCAGGTGGCGACCGGCGCTGACGGGGTGCAGGAGCTGGCCCGCGCGAGGTTGTATCTGGCGCTTCCCTTCGCGCCCGACGACCGTCCTCAGCTTCCCACCTTCGTCAGCGCGGCTTTGTCGGCGCGCCTGGGCGTCGCCATCGCACCCGAGAGGTTGCGCCTGGCGACGGGGGCGTCGCCCGCCGGATTCGCGGCGTTGCGCGCGGCGCAATCCGAGGCGAGCGGCGGAGACGTCACGATCGTGGCCGCCGCGGATTCGCTGGTGAGCGCGCGACGTCTGCTGCCCCTCGCGACGGCGAATCGCCTGCTCGTCGAAGGCAACTCGGACGGCTTCATTCCGGGCGAGGCCGCCGTCGCGTTGCGGCTGTCGCGGGGGCGGCCTGGCTCGATCGCCGAGGTGGGTGGCATCGGGCTCGCCGAGGAGCAGGCGACTCTGGAAAACGATCTCGCGCTGCGCGCGGACGGCCTGGTGAAGGCCGTGGGCGCGGCCCTGACCGAGGCGCAGCTCTCGTTGGAGGAACTGGACTTTCGCCTCTCGGACGCCTCGGGCGAGAGCTTCTTCTTCAAGGAGCAAGCGCTGCTGCTCGCGCGCCTCATGGGCCAGCCCAAGAAGACGTTCCCCCTCTGGCTCTCGGCCGATCCGCTGGGCCACACCGGCGCGGCCGCCGGCCTGTGCGGGATCGCGTGGGCGTGCGCGGCCTGGCAGCGCGACTACGCGCCGGGGCCTCGCGCGCTCGTGACGGCGAGCAGCGACACGGGCGAGCGCGGCGCCGTGATCCTGCAACGGGGCTCCTGAACGAATCGAGGTGGAGCATGGGGAAGAACGTGTTCGCGAACGACATGGAGATTGCTCACGAGGCCGGCGATGCCAAGGTCATCGCCGCCTTCCCCGACGTGTGCCTGAGCCCACCGCCGCCTCCGGCGGGCCCGGTTCCCATTCCCTATCCGAACACGTCCTTCGCCAAGGACCTGAAGGAGGGAAGCAACACCGTGAAGATCGGGGGCCGGCCGCTGGCGTTGCAGGACAAGAGCTACTACGCGACCTCACCGCTCGGCGACGAGTCCGCCACCCGGAGCTTCGGTGGGTCGGTCGTCACCCACACCATCACGGGGAAGACGTACTTCCAGGCGTATTCGATGGACGTCAAGGTCGAGGGGAAGAACGTCTGCCGGCACCTGGACCTCACCACCAGCAACCACGCCAGCCAGCCCGGAAGCACCCCGCCGATGCCGAACGCGGAGGCCATGACCGCTCCGGCCGCCGCGGAGCCGAAGTGCGACTGCTGCGGCGGACCGGTGCACTCGGCGGCCCAGGGACGCGACTCGATGGCGCCGGCCGAATATTATCAGCCGAAGCTCGACGGTCCGATGCCGAACAAGCGCGAGATGGCGGCCTTTTCCAGCGCCCAGACGATCCTGGCGATGGCCAAGAAGGACGGCTGCGACAGCCAGATCTCCCATGCCGAAGACAGCAAGGATCCTTGCGCGAAGCACTATCCCGCTTCGGCGAAGGAGAACGCCAAGGCCACTGAGGAGTACAACGCGATGATGAGCCCGCTCACTCCGGACGAGTACTTCACGAGCAAGTACGGGCCGACGCTCGGAAAGGAGATCCAGGAGCGAGGCCGGCGCATGAACGCGGCCCTCGGGTCGGGGGCGAAGAGCATCGCCCACAAGACGCCCCGCTCGGGCGGGGGCTGTCCGATCGGCGAGGGCAACCTCGAGCCGGTGCGGCCACCATGCGACGCTCATGAAGATCTCCTGGGCAAGGTCCAGGGAGACATCGCCCAGTATCACAGGCGGGCCAACGGCCTCTAGGAGCGGACGATGAACGGGAATTTCGAGCTTCCGCCCTTCCTGCACGGCTGCTTCGACTGGCGGTTCAACGGCCTGCAGTGGGAGGCGCCACCCCCCATCGATCTGCTCTCCGACGCGGCGTTGTCCGATCCCAATCCCTGGATCGTGGTCGCCAGCGTGGTCGAGCGCGCCAGATCGGGCGATCACGCGTCGGCGCGGCGCCTGCGCGACTTCTTCGAGCGGCGCGAGCCGGCCTCACTGAACCGGATCGCGCTGCTCGTCTTCGCGGACACGGCGCCGAATGGCAGCCTCTCGTCGCTGGCGGACGCCCTGCAGAGCGCCGAGCCGTCGACGCGCGCGCACGCGGCCGAAGCAGCGGCCCTGACGGGATCGCTCTCCCTGGTTCCCGCGATGCTCGCGGCGTGGGAGCGCGCGCGCAGCTCGACCGATCACGAGACGATCGGGTTCGCCCTGTCCGAGCTGCTCGAGCCGGAGCCGGGGCCGATCGCCGAGTCGGTCGGGAGCTACGATCTCCCTCCGCCCGAAGAGCCGCTCACGCCTGCGGCGCGCGAGTCGTACCGGATGGTGCAGGAGGCCTATCGCGACGTGGATTCGCCCGTTCTCCCCGGGCTCGTTCGGGAGGCGCTGGCCGCTCATGCCGGTGCTGCCACGGCGGGAACCGCGTTATGGCGGGCGGCTCCCTATGACATCCGGGCGGTGGCTCGGGAGCTCCTCGAGATCGCGCGCGACAATCGTACGCACGTGATCTACGACCTGAGGCATCGCTTCGAGGCCTTCACCGGCATCGACTGCCGCCCCATGCTGCACGCCCTGCGGTTGCAACCGCTCGCCATCGCCGCGATCGGGGAGGCCTTCTTGCAGTCGGAGGCGGCGCGACGGTACGAGCCCGGTGTCCGGTATTTCTGGGGACATCGAATCCCCGACTGAGCGGGGCGCTAGCGAAAGTCGCGCAGGTGCCGGCGGCCGCTCGGCTGGCGGGGGCCGTCCGAGGCCTGCTGGCATTCGACGCACAGCTCGACGTAGGGCATGACCTCGAGGCGCTTGGGGGCGATCGGCTCCTCGCACTCGGCGCACAGCCCGAACATGTCGGGGGCGTCGTCGAGGCGGGCGAGCGCCGCGACCACCCGGCCGAGCACCGCCGCGCGGGTCCGGTTGCGGGTGGACGCGATCGTCTGGGACATCTCGGCCAGGGGCTGCTCGTCCTCGTCGCTGCCGACCGCCGCCGGATCCGTGCGGCCAGGCTCGATCGGCAGGTCGCCCTCGTTCACGATCTCGGCCTTCAGCTCGAGCAGCCGCTTGCGGTGGCGCGCGAGCGCCTTCGAATCCATGGGGCGATTCTAAGCCGCGGGCTTGCGTTCGTCAGGCTGGATGTCTCTTCCGAGGGCGTGCTCGAGGCGGGCGCCGGCCACTCGCAGATCGATCTCGGCGGCGATGACCTCGAGGCGGGCCCGGGTCAGCTCGGTCTCGGCGTCGGTCAGCTCGACGCTGGTGGCGCGGCCGTTGCGGAACAGGAGCTGGCGCACGCGGTACGACTCTTCGGCGGCGCGCAGCCCGCGGCGCGCGGTCCCGACCGCGGTGCGCGACTCGGCTTGCAGGCGCGCGGCCCGATCCACCTCGAGCCTGACGGCGTCCAGGGCGGCGGCGCGCTCGGCCTCGAGCTGCGCGGCCCGGGCCAGCGCGGCGCGCCGGCCGGCCTCGGCGGTGGGGATGTCGGTCGGGCTCCAGCTGAGCTGGATGGTGGCGTCCCAGGTGCCGCGGTAGGTGGCGTCCTGCGGGATGATGCGCGGGTTGGGGTTGGCGTAGATGGCGTTCCCGACGGCGTCCAGGCGCGGCAGGCTTCCGGCGCGAGCCACGCCCGCCTGGCGCCGCGCGGCCTCGGCGGCGGCGTCCAGCGCGCGCAGCTCGGGGCGCCGGTCGGCGGCCTCGGTGGCGAGGGCCGCGAGCGCGGCGGCGCTGGGAGGTGCGCCGCCCGCGGCGAGGGACGAGGGGGTGCCGGCGGCTCCCGCCGCGCTCGCGGAGGCCAGATCGAATTCATCGGAGAAGCTGTACGGCCGATCGGACTCGTCGTGCATGATCGTCCGCAGTCGCTGCAGGCCCAGGTCGCGCGCGTTGTCGGCGCGGGTGACCAGCAGCTCGGCGGACGCGACCTGCGACTCGACGCGCAGCACGTCGGCGGGCGACGCGGTGCCGACGTCGGCGCCCTTCCGCACGTCGTCCAGGTGACCGCGGGCCTGCGCCAGCGCGGCGCGCGCCACCTCGGCCTGCTTGTGCGCCCGCACCCAGTCGTAATAGGCGAGGCGCGCGTCGAGCCCGACGTTGGAGCGCGTGGCGGTCTCGTCGAGGGTGGCCGCGCGCAGGCCGCTCTCGGCGGCGGCGCGCGCCGGCGCCAGGCGCAGCAGGTAGTCCGACAGGGGGACCTGCAGCGTGGCCTGCGCCGCGTACTGATTGACGATGACCGGGAAGGTGAACGGCACGGCGACCAGGCTGTTGGGATCCACCGGAGTGTTCGGCGGCGCGTTCGGCGGCGCCACCACGATGTTGCCGAGCGCCGGGGGCGTCAGGTTCGACAGGCGCGTGTAGCGCGCCGTCCCCGACAGGCGCGGCAGGAAGGCCGCGTTCGCCTGATCGAGCGCCGCATCGGCCGCCGCGCGGGCCTCGCCGCGCGCGCGCACGTCGTAGCTGGTGCGCTGGGCCCGCCGGGCGACGTCGTCCGCGGTCAGCGCGGTCGCGCTGGCGGTCGGAGCGGCGGGCGGGGCCGCGCTCGTGGGGGGAGCGGCGACCGTGGTCGCGCTCGCGGCGGGAGCGGCGACCGCGCTCGGCGCGACGACGGCACCCGACGCGAGCAGCGCCGGGACGACGGGGACGAGAAGAAGCTTCAGCTTGGACATGGGGTTCACGGCGGTCACCTCGGTTGAGTTTCGTTTCGCCGCATCTTCATCCATCGTGCCAGGGGATGCGAAGGGGAACGATCCGCGGCGGCCGGTCGATGCCGGGCGATCTTCCTCATATGAGTCGCGTGATCGCCCTCGGAACCGATTTCGACCCCGGGGCCGCTCTGGCCGGCCCCGGCCGGACAGCTGTCACGCCCGGACGGACGTCCGCGCATGTCGCCAGCCGATCCGCGCGATGGATGCGCTTCCTTCCCCGTCTTCCTCAGGTCTTCCTTTCGTCTTCCTTGGCCCGGGCGATGCAGACCCGGTCGGCGATCGCGGCGCCCCGCATCGGTCGCGCGCCCCGCCGACACCTGGAGGAATCGTCATGTCGACCAACCCGCTCTCTCGCCACTCTGCTCGTCGTCCGTCCCTCGCGTGGGGACTCTGGCTGCCGCTGCTCGCGGGCTTCGCCTCGGCCTGCTCGGGCGCGCGCGCCTCCGAGAAGAAGGTCGACGCGCCCGTCGAGACCGTCAGCGTTCAGACGGCCCTCGCCGCTCTCCGGCCCGTCGCCCAGACCGTCACGCTGACGGGGACCCTGACCGCCAACCGCCGCTCCGACGTGGCGGCCGACGCCGCCGGCAAGGTCGTGTCGGCGCCGATCGAGCGCGGGATGACGGTGCCGGCCGGCGCCGTTCTCGTGCACCTGGATCGCCGCAGCGCTGCCCTGGCCGTCGAGGAAGCGGCGGCTCAGGTGGACCTGGTGACCAGCCAGCGCCGGGCCGCCGACCTCGAGTGCGCGCGCGCCGAGAAGCTGTGGGCGGCGAGCGCCATCACCGAGGCCGAGTACCAGCGGACCTCGGCCGCGTGCGCGGCGTCCCGGGCGCAGACCGCCGCCGCCGCCGTGCGCGCGCGCGCCGCCGGCAAGAGCCTGGGCGACGCCGTCGTGCGCGCCCCCTTCCGGGGCATCGTGGCCGATCGCTTCGTGACCGAGGGCGAGTACGTCCGCCCCGAAACGCGCGTCGTCACGCTGGTCGAGATCGACTCTCTGCGCCTGGAGCTGTCGGTGCCCGAGTCGGCCGTCGCCGCCATCAAGGCCAAGGGGGACGTGGCCTTTCAGGTCGCCGCCTTCCCGGGCGAGACGTTCCACGCCAAGGTCGCCTACGTGGGGCCGGCCCTGCGCCGCCAGACGCGTGACCTGCTGGTCGAGGCGGTCGTCCCCAACCGCGACCACCACCTGCTGCCCGGCATGTTCGCGACGGCGCGCCTGACCACCGGCGCCGAGACGGTCCCGGTGATCCCCCGGGCGGCGGTCAAGCGCGACGGCGACGGCGACCGGGTGTTCGTGGTCGCCGGAGGCCGCGTCGAGGAGCGTCTGGTCGCGCTCGGCGCCGAGCAGCCCGACGGCGCCGTCGTGGTCTCGGGGGTGAAGCCGGGCGAGCGCGTGGTCGCGCCGGTGGCCGCCGGCGTCCGCGACGGCGTCCTCGTCCGCTGACCGAGCCCCTCCTCGCTCTCCCTCTTCCCTTCGTCCCTCGCCACTCGGAGATCTGCCATGCAAGCTCTCGCCAACGTCAGCGTGAAACGGCCCGTGTTCGCCACGGTCCTCGTCCTCGGGATCGCCGTGCTCGGATGGGCCGGGTACAGCAAGCTGGGCGTCGATCGGTTCCCCAAGGTCGACTTCCCCATGGTCTCGGTGGTGACCCGCCTGCCGGGCGCGGCGCCTCAGGAGGTCGAGAGCCAGATCAGCGACAAGCTGGAAGAGTCCCTGAACACCATCAGCGGCATCGAAGAGCTGCGCTCGATCTCGGCCGAGGGCGTGTCCCAGATCTTCCTCCAGTTCGAGCTCGAGAAGAACATCGACGTCGCCACCCAGGAGGTGCGCGACAAGGTGAACCTCGCCGCCGCCGAGCTGCCCCCCGACATCGACCCGCCGGTCATCGCCAAGCTCGATCCCGGCGCCACCCCGGTGATGTACCTGGCCGTGCGGTCCGACAAGCCCTTGCGCGAGGTCACCGAGCTCGCCGACAAGCAGGTGCGCCGCCGCCTGGAGACGGTGCCCGGCGTCGGGCAGGTCACCCTGCTCGGCGGCCGCAAGCGCCAGATCAACGTGTGGGTCGATCCCCTGAAATTGCGCGCCCACGGCCTGACCGCCGCCGAGGTCCACCGCGTCCTCGGCCTGGACAACGCGAACCTGCCGGCCGGCAGCTTGAAATCGGGCGCCACGCAGGCCACCCTGCGCGTCCACGGGCGCGCGACCACGCCCGAGGCGCTGGGCGCGCTGGCCGTGCGCGAGCGTGACGGGCGGGCCATCCGCGTGGCCGACGTCGCCCGCGTCGAGGATGGCCAGGAAGAGGGCGACACGCTGGCGTCGAGCAACGGCGTCCCCGCGGTCGTGCTCTCGATCCGCAAGCAGTCCGACGCCAACACCGTGGCGGTGGTCGACGCGCTCCGCGAGCGCGTGCAGGAGATCACCCCGTCGCTGGACGGCGCCGGCGTCAAGCTCGAGGTGCTGCGCGACAACTCGCGCGTCATCCGGACCAGCGTGGGCGCCGTCAAGGAGCACCTGGTGCTGGGGGCCGTGTTCGCGGCGCTGGTCGTGCTCCTGTTCCTCGGCAACCTGCGCAGCACGGTGATCGCGGCGCTGGCCATCCCCATCTCGATCGTGGGGACGTTCGCCCTCATGTACGTGAAGGGCTTCACGCTCGACACCATCACGCTGCTGGCGCTGGCCCTGGCGGTCGGCATCGTGATCGACGACGCCATCGTCGTGCTCGAGAACATCACCCGCTTCGTCGAGGAGAGGGGGCTGTCCCCGATGCGCGCCGCCGTCGAGGCCACCCGCGAGATCGGGCTGGCCGTCCTGGCCACCACGCTGTCGCTGCTGGCCGTGTTCGTGCCGGTCGCCTTCATGGGCGGCATCGTGGGGCGCTTCCTGCAGAGCTTCGGCCTCACCATGGCGTTCGCCATCGCCGTGTCGCTGTTCGTCAGCTTCACGCTGACGCCGATGCTGTCGTCGAGGTGGCTGCGCCAGCGGCGGCCGCACGGTGCGGCGGGCTCCGCGGCGGGCAAGTCGCTGCTCGAGCGCCTGGTCGACCGCCTGTACCTGCCGGTCGAGCGGGCCTACGTGCGCGCCCTCGCGTTCGTCATGCGGCACCGGTGGGTCGTCGTCGTCAGCAGCCTGCTGGCGCTGGCGTCGATCGTCCCGCTCATGGGCGTGGTCAAGAAGGGCTTCCTGCCCGACAACGACGAGGCCCACTTCGAGATCAACGTCCGCGCGCCGGAGGGCACGACGCTGGAGCAGACTGCCCTCATCGGCGAGCGCATCGCCCGCCAGGTGCGCGCGCTGCCCCACGTCGAGTCGACGCTGTCGACGGTGGGCGACAACCCCCAGCGCACGCCCAACCTGGTCAACGTCTACGTGAAGCTGTCGGACCCCGAGCGGCGGCGCGCCACCCAGAACGACCTCATGCAGCAGGTGAGGCGCGAGATCCTCGACCACCAGGACCCGGCCCTGCGCACGGAGGTGTCGCTGGTGCCGCTGTTCTCGGGCGGCATGGCGCAGGCGATCATCATGTACGACCTGTCGGGGCCGGACCTCGGCAAGCTGCAGGTGTACTCGGACCAGATGGTCGCGCGCATGAAGAAGATCCCGGGCGCCGTCGACGTGGGGACGTCGCTGGTCGGCGGCAAGCCCGAGCTGGGCGTGTTCATCGACCGCGACAAGGCGGCCGACCTGGGCGTGCAGGTGGCCGACGTGGCCGCCACGCTGCGCCTCATCGTCGGGGGCGCCAAGGCGTCGACCTACGAGGAGGGGGGCGAGCAGTTCGACGTGCGCGTACGAGCCGAGCGCACGGCGCGCGCCGACGCGGCGGCGCTGGCGCTGGTGACGGTGCCGTCGGCGCGCCTCGGCGCCGTGCCCCTCTCCGACGTGGTGTCGCTGCGGCCGGGGACCGGCCCCGGTCAGGTCAACCGGCTGAACCGCCGGCGCCAGGTCACGCTGACCGCCAACGTAGCGCCCGGCTACGCCGAGGGCAGCATCTCCGACGGCGTGAAGCGCGCCCTGGTCGAGCTTCATTTGAATGACGGCTACACGGCCACCCCCATGGGCCGCACCAAGGAGATGGGCAAGGCGGGCCAGGCCTTCATGCTGGCGTTCGGCCTGACCTTCGTCTTCATGTACCTGGTCCTGGCGGCCCAGTTCGAGTCGTGGCTGCACCCCATCACGATCCTCATCGCGCTGCCGCTGACGCTGCCGTTCGCCATCCTGTCGCTCGTGTTGCTCGGGCAGTCGATCAACATCCTGTCGGCGCTCGGCATCCTGGTGCTGTTCGGGGTGGTCAAGAAGAACGCCATCCTGCAGATCGACCACACGAACCACTTGCGGGCCGCGGGGATGGAGCGCCTGCCCGCCATCCTGCAAGCGAACCGCGATCGGCTGCGGCCCATCCTGATGACCACGGTGGCGTTCGTGGCCGGCATGATCCCGCTCGCGATCTCCAGCGGGATCGGCGCCGGCAACAACCGGGCGACGGCCGGCGTGGTGGTGGGGGGGCAGGTGCTGTCGCTGCTGCTGACGCTGCTCGCGACGCCGGTGGCCTACTCCCTGTTCGACGACCTGGGCGCGTCGCTGCGGCGCCTGCGCGCGCCGCGGCCAGCGGCGACCGTCCAGGCCCAGACGGCGGCGCAGCCGCCCCGCTACGAGCTGGCCGACGTGTAGAAGCCGAGGGCGCGCCGCCAGATCAGGCGCGCCAGCGACGCGAACGCCAGGCCGCCCACCGCGCCTGCCAGCGCGGTCGCCAGGGACAGCCGGCCCAGCAGCGCCATCGCCGGATAGCTCGTCATCAGGGCCAGCGGGAACACGAACGTGAACGCGAACCACAGCACCCCGCGAAACACGGAGATGGGCCAGCGCCCGGCGTCGAAGAGCGACCCGAACAGGTAGCTCAGGTTGTCCACCTTCACGACCCAGAACGCCGCGCTGACCACCAGGATCCAAAGCGCATACAGCACCATCACGCCCACGGCCATCAAGGCCAGCGCCGCCGCCAGGCGGTGGGGCGCGGGCGGCCCGCCCAGACGATGGAACGCGTACCCGAGCAGGACGACGCCGCCCACCAGATCCATCACGCGCCAGGGCTCGATGCGCGCCGTCGACACCAGGAACTGCGCGTCCACCGGCTTCAGCAGCAAAAAGTCGAGCGTCCCCTTGCGCACGTGCTCGACGACGCTGGTGAGGCTCGGGCTGACGGCGCCTTCGAGGATGCCTTTCATCAGGGTGAAGCAGCCGACCACCACCAGCGCTTCGGGGAAGGTCCAGCCGCGCACGGTGGCGCGCTGCTGGAACACGCTGACCAGCACCACCATCGTGACCCCCAGCCACAGAAACGACATCGCGCCCTTGATGAGGAAGTCCGACCGGTACTGCATGGCGGTGACGGCCGACATGCGCAGCTGCACTGTGACGAGGCGGGCGTAACGGGCGACGACGCTCATCGGGTCACCCGCCGAACGCCACGTAGCGGCGTACGCCGCGCCGCCAGACCGCCAGACCCAGCAGCGCCATCAGGCCGATGTACATCCACTGCATGGCCAGGCTGCCGAGGGCCGCCCGCAGATCGCGCAGCCCCACCAGCGTCTCGAGCGGGAACGCCAGCATCGAGTCGAACGGCGACACGCGCGCGATCCGCGCCACCCACCGCGGCAACAGATCGAGCGGCACGAGATAGCCCGACAGGATCGAGTGCAGCGCCAGCCACAGCTCGAACACGCCGATCGAGCTCTCGAGGAAGAAGGCCAGCGAGCCGAGCAGCACCATCGTGAAGAAGATGAGCAGCCAGGCCCCGACCAGCGACACGAGGAACACGGCGAGCAGCCGCGGGTCCCGGATGGCCAGCCGGTCGCCGGCCGCCGCGATCAACGCCGCCACGACCGGCGTCACGACGAGCGCGCGCATGGGCAGCGCCGCCAGGTGCTGCGCCGACAGCGCGTACAGCGGGTGCAGCGGGCGCAGGAGCCGGGTCGAGAGCGTCCCCCCACGGATCTCCATGCTCAGCTCCCAGACCAGCCACGTGCTGGTGAGCAGCCGGATGACCCAGCCGCCCAGGTAGTAGGCGACGAAGTCCGTGCTGCCGAAGCGCCCGACCGAGCCCTCTGTGGACACGGCGTGCCAGATCGCCAGCATCACGAACGGCATGTTCGTCGTCAGGATCCAGACGATGAACTCGGCGCGGTAGGCCACCACCTCGGACAGGCCCACGCGCAGCAGGGTGGGGTAGGCGCGCGCCGCGCGCCGGAGCGAGGTGCCGAAGGAGCCGCCGTCCCCGTCAGCGGCGCGGACCGGCGCCGGAGGGCCCCCCGTCACGCGGCGTCTCCCGTCTGCGGCGCGGGGCCGCTCGCCGGCGCGACGGCGCCGCGGAACAGCTCGCGCATCACCTCCTCCAGCGGCGGATCCTCGACCGACAGATCGACGATGGGCAGGGTGGACAGCGCCGCCTGGACCGTGGTGTTCAGCCGCTCGGGCGCGACCGTCAGGACGGCCTGGCCGTCGGCGTGCGACACCACGGGGGCCAGGCGCTCGAGCGCCGCGCGCTCGACCGGCGCCGACAGCCGGAACGTCAGCCGCTTGTCGGGCCGCACCCGCCGCACCAGCGCCTTCAGGTCGCCGTCGTAGATCAGGCGCCCGTGGTCGATCACGATGACCCGCGGGCACAGCGCCGTGACGTCGTCCATGTAGTGGCTGGTCAGCAGCACCGACGCGCCGTACTGCGCGTTGTAGGCGCGGATGAACTCGCGCATCTTGGCCTGCATCGACACGTCCAGGCCGATGGTCGGCTCGTCGAGGAACAGCACGCGCGGCTTGTGCAGCAGCGCCGCGATCAGCTCGCACTTCATGCGCTCGCCCAGGGAAAGCTGGCGCGTCGGCTTGTGGATCAGGTCGCCCACCTCCAGCAGCGCCGACAGGTCGCGCACGGTGGCCTCGGCCTCCGCCTTCGGCACCTCATAGATGGCGCGGTTCATGGCGTAGGTCTCCGACGGCGGCAGGTCCCACAGGAGCTGCTGCTTCTGGCCCATGACCAGCGTGATCTGCTTCAGGAACGCGGGCGAGCGCTCGAACGGCACGAAGCCCGCCACCCGCACCGCCCCGGCCGTCGGGTGCAGGAGCCCGGCCAGGATCTTCAGGGTCGTGGTCTTCCCGGCGCCGTTCGGGCCCAGGAAGCCGACGCGCTCGCCTGCGGCGATGCGGAATGACAGGTCGGCCACCGCCTGGACCGGCTCGGTGTGTCGGCGAAAGACCGAGCGCAGGGCGGCCCACACGCCGGGGGGCCGGCGGTGGACCCGATACGTCTTCGACAGCGCGCTGACCTCGACCACGCCGCAAGCGTAGCTCATACTCGGCGCCGGAGGACGAGATGCCGACCGTTGCGCTGACCGGTGAGAACTTCGAAAAGCACGTCGAGACGCCCGGGATTCTGGTGATCGACTGGTGGGCGCCCTGGTGCGGCCCGTGCCGGGCGTTCGCGCCCATCTACGATCAGGCGGCCGAGCGCTACCCGGACGTCGTGTTCGGGAAGATCAACACCGAGGAGCAGCCCGATCTGGCGGGGACGTTCGGCATCCAGTCGATCCCGACCCTGATGGTGTTCCGCGATCAGGTTTTGGTGTTCGCCAGGCCGGGCATGGTCCCCGCCGCCGCGCTCGACGAGCTCATCGGCAAGGTCAAGGGGCTCGACATGGAGTCGGTTCGCAAGCAGATCGCCGAGGACGAGGCGGCCCACGCCCACGATCATGAGCACGGGCACGATCATCACGATCACGATCATGGCCATGATCACGACCACGACCACGGGCACCATCACCACGATCACGGGGATTCGAAGAAGGGCTGACCCGGTTCGCTGCTCGAGATACTGCCAGTATCCCTCCGCTGCTCGCGACTCCGGGCGCCGCTTTCGCGGCGGTTTTCTGGGTCTCGCTACGGCGCCCAATCGAGGACACCCCCCAGGATCCATCCAGAGCCCGAGAACATGAGCGAGCCCGGTCCCGCCTCCACATCCCTGCGCCTCGCCTCGCTGGACTGGCCCGAGCTGGTCGCGCGTCTCGCCGCGGAGGCCCGCTCCTCCACGGGGCGGGCCGCGTGCGAGGCGCTCGTCGATCCCGCGCTGCTGGCGCGCGATCTCGAGCAGGCGCGCGCCCTGGGCGCCGAGGTCGACGAGGTCGCCGCGGCCATCGGGGCGGGCGCGAACCCGCCGCCGCTGGCGTTCGAGGACGTCGAGCCGCAGCTGGTCGCGGCCGAGCGGGGGGAGATCCTCGGACACGACGAGCTGCGCCCCGTCGCGTCGCTCTGCGAGCTCGGCGCGGAGGTGCGCCTGTTCTTCCGTCCACCGGCGGCGGATGGGGAGCAGCCGGACGCTCGCCGCCCCCCGACGCCCCTCTGCGCCACACACGCGGCCGCCCTCGATCCCGCGCGCGAGCTGGCGCGCGCCATCCGCGAGACCTTCGACTCGTCCGGAGAGGTACGCGACGAGGTCTCGCCCGAGCTGGCCCGCCTGCGCCGCGAGCGCGAGGCCGTCTCCGGCCGCGTCCGGACCGAGATCGAGCGCCTCATGCGCGACGAGACGCACGCGCCGGTGATGCAGGACCAGTTCTGGACCATCCGCGGCGATCGGTACGTCCTGCCCCTCAAGGCCTCCGCCAAGTCGATGGGCCTCGGCATCGTCCACGACAGCTCGCGCACCGGCGAGACCGTGTTCGTCGAGCCGGTGGCGGTCGTCGAGCTGAACAACCGGGTCAAGCTGGCCGACCTCGCCATCGAGCACGAGATCCGCCGCATCCTCGAGTCACTGGTCCGGCAGGTGGCCGAGGCCGCCCCCGCGCTGCGCGCGAACCTGGCGATCCTGACGACCCTCGACGTGATCGTCGCCAAGGCGCGCCTGGGCCTCGCCTACCAGGGCAGCCCGGCGGCGCTGGTGGACGACACGTTCATCGATCTGCGCCAGGCGCGGCACCCGCTGCTGGTGCTGCGCGCGGCGCGCGAGGGGTTTCGAGTCATCCCGAACGACGTCACCCTGGGCGGCGACGAGGCCCGGGTCCTCATCGTCAGCGGCCCCAACGCGGGCGGTAAGACCGTCACGTTGAAGGTGCTGGGCCTGGCCGCGCTGATGGTCCGGGCCGGCATGCTCGTCCCCGCGGCGGCCGGCAGCCGCATCGGGTTCTTCGACGACGTGCTGCCCGACATCGGCGATCGCCAGTCCGTGATGGGCGACCTGTCGACCTTCTCGGCCCACCTGGCGAACCTGGCGGCCATCCTCCGGGCGGCCGGCGCCGCCGGCGAGAGCGACGCGAACGGCGGAGCCCCGCCGCCGACGGCGACCGCCGGCCGGCGGGTCCTCATCCTCCTGGACGAGCTGATGGCCGGCACGAACCCGGAGCAGGGCGCCGCGCTCGCCCGCGCCACGCTCGAGGCGCTGGCGGCGCTGGGGGAAGGGGCCCTGGTGGTCGCGACCACCCACGCCGACGCCCTGAAGGCGTTGCCCGAGGAGGACACGCGGTTCCGCAACGCCGGCATGGAGTACGACCCCGCGCGCCTCAGCCCCACCTTCCGCGTGCGAACGGGCGTCCCGGGGCGCTCCTACGCGCTCGACGTGGCCGCGCGGATGGGGATTCCCGAGGCCGTGCTGGCCCGCGCCCGCGCGCTGGCCGGGCGCACGACGGTCGCGCTGGAAGAGGTGATCGCCACGCTCGAGGCGCGGGAGGCCGCGCTCGGCGAGGAGACCGCTCGCCTGGCCCGCGCGCGCGCCGAGATGGAGGCGTCCACCGACGATCAGCGGGCGGCGCGCGCCGCGCTCGAGCGCCGCGAGCGAGAGCTGGCCGTCCACGCCCGCGCCGCCGTCGAGGCCGCGGTGCGCGAGGCGCGCGAGGCGATCCGCGCCATCGTTCGCCAGGCCCAGGACGCCGGTTCGGCGCGCGCCGCCGAAGAGGCGCGCGTGGCCCTGGCCACCGCCGCCGAAGAGGCCCTGCGCGACCTGCCGCCCGCGCCGGCACCGGCGCCCGCGCCCTCCGCCGCCGCGCTGAAGATCGGCGCGCGCGTCCGTCTGGCGAAGCTGGGGACGGAGGTGACGGTGGCCCAGCTCCCCGACGAGCGCGGCCGCCTGAAGGTGCTGATGGGCAAGGTCACCGTCGGCGTGCACGTGAGCGAGCTGGCCGGCCAGCCCACGCCCGCCGCGCCGCCATCTGGCGCTGGCCCCGGTGGGGGCGTGCGCAAGGACATCCGCCGCGCGAACGCGCGCGCCGCGGCCCTGGCCGGCGACGCCCACGCGGCCACGGCCAGCTCCGAGGAGAGCATGGCCTGGGCCATCCCGTCGGCCGCCAACACCCTCGACCTGCGCGGCCAGCGCGCCGACGACGTGCGCGACGCCGTCGAGAGCTACCTCGACCGCGCCGCCATGGAGGACCGGTCGCCCGTCTTCATCATCCACGGCCACGGCACCGGCGCCCTGAAGAAGGTCGTTCGCGATTACCTGGCGGCCTCCGCCTACGTGCGCCGCTTCGCCCCTGGCGGAAAAGGGCAGGGTGGCGACGGCGTCACCGTCGTGGAGATCTGATCCGTCCATGTCGGCACGCCCTCTCGCCGTCTATCTTGCTCGCCACGGCGAGACCGAGTGGAACCGCGTCGGGCGCTGGCAGGGCCGCACCGACATCCCGCTGTCCGACGTGGGCCGCGCCCAGGCGCGGGCGCTCGCCGACCGCCTGCGCGGCCGCGGCATCGCCGAGATCCACGCCAGCGATCTCTCGCGCGCCCACGAGACGGCGCACATCGTGGCCACTGTCCTCGGCATCACACGCCTGACGTCCGACCCCCGCCTCCGCGAGCGCGGCTTCGGCATCTTCGAGGGCCTGACCCGGGAAGAGTGCGCCGAACGCCACCCCGACGCCTGGCAGCGCTACCTGGCCGACCGCCGCAGCACCCCGCCCGACGCCGAGCCGCAGGCCGACGTGGTCGCCCGCATCGTCGCCGCCATGACCGCCGTCGCTGAAGCCGCCGACCACACCGGCCCCCTCCTCGTCGTCTCGCACGGCGGCGCCATCCGCGCCTTCGTCCACGCCATCACCGGCGCCGTTCCCCCGCCCCTCGCCAACGCCGCGGTCTTTCTGGCCCACTTCGAAGCCGGAAGGTTCGTGTCGGTCGTCCCAGATTAGCTCCTGCTCGTACGGGGTGACCGCTCGCTCACTCGGGTCGTGGGCCGCGGAGGAGGGACATAGCGTCGCTCACTCCGGTCGCGGGCCGCGGAGGAGGGACATAGCGTCGCTCACTCCGGTCGCGGGCCGCGGAGGAGGGACATAGCGTCGCTCACTCCGGT
>Ga0068853_100000349_pt1 | contig 32236 bp, 30 predicted proteins | sample KBSCornC32_FD_65655 | JGI IMG/M metagenome (GOLD analysis project Ga0068853, IMG submission 65655) | Corn rhizosphere microbial communities from Kellogg Biological Station, Michigan, USA - KBS Corn C3-2 | ecosystem: Host-associated > Plants > Roots > Rhizosphere > Soil ... | reverse complement strand
GCTCGATGTCGATTTCTATGCCTTCACCGGCCACAAGCTCTACGGCCCGACGGGCATCGGCGTGCTCTACGGCAAATACGAGCATCTGAGCGCCATGCGCCCCTACCAGGGCGGCGGCGAGATGATCGATGTCGTGACGCTGGACAAGGTGACCTATAACGACCCGCCGCATCGCTTCGAAGCGGGCACCCCGCCGATCGTTCAATCGGTCGGTCTCGGCGCCGCCATCGACTATGTGAACGGCCTCGGTCGCGACGCGATTGCTGCCCATGAGCATGAGGTCGCCGCCTATGCCCGAGACCGGCTGGGCCGGATCAATTCGCTTCGGCTGATCGGCGACGCGCCCGGCAAGGGCGGCATATTCTCGTTCGAACTCAAGGGCGCCCACGCTCACGACGTGGCGACCATCCTCGACCGCTACGGCATCGCGGTGCGGGCCGGCACCCACTGCGCCATGCCGCTGCTAAGGCGCTTCGGTGTAACCTCTACCTGCCGCGCCTCGCTCGCCCTATATTCGGGCAAGGACGACATCGATGCCCTGGTGGAGGGGATCGAAAAGGCCGTAAAGCTCCTCGCATGACCGACGAAGTCGCTGAAAAGACTGAAGATATCGCAACCCCCGTGACCGAGACCACGGAGGGCAACCGCATCGTGCCGACCATGTCGGCAGCGATTCCGCCCGAAGAGGTGGCACGGATCACGGCTGACCTGATCGGCGTGCTGAAGACCGTCTATGACCCCGAAATCCCGGTCGACATCTACGAGTTGGGCCTCATCTACAAGGTCGAGCTCGACGACAACCGGCACTTGACCATCGACATGACGCTGACCGCGCCGGGCTGCCCGGTGGCCGGCGAAATGCCTGGCTGGGTTGAAAACGCGGCGCTTTCAGTTGAGGGCATCGCGGGGGTGACCGTGAACATGGTCTATGACCCCCCCTGGGACCAGTCGCGCATGTCCGAGGAAGCGCAGGTTGCGCTGAACTGGTGGTAGGCGTATATCGTCAACTAACGATATAGGACTTGAGATGCCCCTTCCGATCATGAGCCTGACCGATGCCGCCGCCGAGCGTGTGCGCGAGATCATGGCCGGGTCCGACAAGCCCGTGATGGGTGTGCGCGTGGGCATCAAGGATGCCGGCTGTGCAGGGCAGTCCTACACGCTCGATTACGTCAGCGAGCCGATAAAGGGTGACGACCACATCGTCGACAAGGGCGTCGACGTCTTTGTCGAGCCCAAGGCGACGCTCTACCTGCTCGGGACGGTGATGGATTTCGAAGAGGACATGCTGAAGTCCGGCTTCACCTTCAAGAATCCGAACCAGACCGGCGAGTGCGGCTGCGGCGAAAGCGTCACGCTCAAGGCCGCGGACCTCAAGGCGCTCGCCGAAGCGCGCGCGACCGCACACTAGCCCTTGCCGCGATACGTCGTTCTCCTGCGCGGCATCAATGTCGGGGGCAAGAACCCGGTCTCGATGAGCGCGCTGAAGGAGCATCTCGGCGCGCTCGGCTACAAGAACGTCTCGAGCTACATTGCCAGCGGCAATGTGATCGTCGAATCCACCAAGAGCGCAGCGGCGATCGCGTCGGAGATCGAGGCGATACTGCCGGCAAAATTCAAGCTTCACAGCGAACTTGTGCGCGTGCTCGTGTTGAGCGGCAAGCAATTGCGCGCCATGATCGATGCCCGCCCGAAGGGCTTTGGCGATCAGCCCGGCAAGTATCATAGCGACGCGATCTTCCTGATGGGGATCACCGCAGCCGAGGCGATGAAGGTCTTCATGCCACGCGAAGGAGTCGACGTCGTGTGGCCGGGCAAAGGGGTGATCTATTCGCAACGCCTTAGCGCCCAGCGGACCAAGAGCCGGCTCAACAAGATTGTCGGCACGCCGGTGTATGCGTCGATGACGATCCGCAATTGGGCCACGACGACGAAGCTGCTGGAACTGGTCGAGGGTTAGAGACCGAGGACTCCCACTCCCTCCCCCAGAAAGGGGGAGGGTCGGGGTGGGGGTTGACGCTCTGACCTCACCTGAGTGGGTCAACCCCCTCCTATCCTCCCCCTTTCTGGGGGAGGGCCCCGACTGCGAGTCGTCAGCCCGCCCTTATCAACGGCAGTGCAAGGTCCTTGCGGAACAGATAGAGCAGCGTTCGGATCGCTTCGCCTTCGGGACCGCTAAGGCCAGGGTTGTGCGACAGGACGGCCTTGGCGTCCTGATGCGCGTATTCGAGAAGGTGCCGGTGCACGTCGGGCACAGCGAGATGATAGCCGGGCATACCGGATTGGCGCGTCCCGAGGAGGTCGCCCTGTCCGCGCAACTCGAGATCGCGCTCGGCGATCTCAAAGCCGTCATCGGTTGATTTTATGGTTTCGAGGCGGGCCTGAGCGGTTTCGCTCAAGGGCTCCTTGTAGAGCAGCAGACAGGCCGAACGCTCGGAGCCACGCCCGACGCGGCCGCGGAGCTGGTGGAGTTGGGCGAGGCCGAAGCGTTCGGCATGCTCGATGATCATGATGGTAGCGTTGGGCACATCGACGCCGACTTCGATCACCGTGGTGGCGACGAGGATCGTCACTTCGTTGCGCTGGAAGCGGCCCATCACCTCGTCTTTGGCCGACGCGGACATACGGCCGTGGACGAGGGCGACCTGGTCGCCGAACACCTGCTTCAGTGCCGCGAAGCGATCTTCGGCCGAGACCACGTCGAGCACCTCGCTTTCCTCGACCAGTGGGGTGACCCAAAAGGCCTGCGCGCCTTCGGCGATGCGCGCCTGCAGCCGGCCGATGACGCGGTCGTATTCGGCGATCGAGAGTACGGCCGTGTCGATCTTTTGCCGGCCAGCCGGCTTCTCGCGCAGGACGCTCGAGGCCATATCGCCGAAATGCGTGAGGACCAGCGAGCGCGGGATCGGCGTCGCCGTCATCACCAGGAGGTCGGCGTGCTTGCCTTTGTCGGAAAGCGCGAGTCGCTGCTCGACGCCGAAGCGATGCTGCTCGTCGACGACGGTAAGCCCCAGATTGTGGAACTCGACCTGTGACTGGAACAGCGCGTGTGTGCCAATGACGATCGGGATCGAGCCATCGGCAATACCTGCCAGGATTGGCCGACGCTCGGCAGCGGTCAGCTTGCCGGTCAACAATGCCACGCCGAGCCCGGCCGCCTCGGCGATCGGCTTAATGGTGCGATAGTGCTGCGCCGCAAGCAGCTCGGTGGGTGACATCAGTGCCGACTGCGCACGGCTCTCGGCGACGGCGGCCATCGCCATCAGCGCCACGACAGTCTTGCCGGAGCCCACATCGCCCTGCAGCAGCCGTGACATGCGCAGCGGCGCCGCAAGGTCGTCGCGGATGGATGCCAGAGCGAGCTTCTGGCCCTCGGTCAGCGTGAAGGGCAGGGCGGCCTCGACGCGCCTCGTAACGTCGCCGGTGAACGCGCGCGCGACGCCACGCGGCGTCGTGAGCGTCGACCTGACGATCATTAGAGCCAGCTGACCCGCGAAATACTCGTCATAGGCGAGCCGCGTGCGCGGCACGCTGAACGGCTCGACCGCGAGTGGATCGGTGGGTGCATGAACCGCGCGCATCGATTCCGAAAAGCGAGGCCAGCGGAACTGCGCGAGGCGCTCGGCGGTGATCCACTCGGGCAGGTCGGGCAGGGACTCGACGACCGAATGGATCAGCTTGTTGAGCGCCTTGAGGTTAAGGCCCTGGGTCAATGGATAGACTGGCTCGACCATCGGCACCGAGTCGGCCTTTTCGACCTCAACCACGTAGTCGGGGTGGCTGATCTGCTTCATGCCCTGGAAGAAGCCGATGGTGCCCGAGACCATCCGCTCCTCGCCAATCGGCAGCAGCTTTTCGACCCAGCCACCATGATTGCCGAAGTAGACGAGCTGGATCTCGCCGGTCTCGTCATGGGCAAAGACGCGATGCGGCTGCTTACCGCCGCGTGGCGGCGCGACGTGTCGGTCGACATGAACCTTCAGCGTCGCGACATGCCCGACGAACGTGCCGGCAATTGTCGTCACCCTGCGGCGATCCACGACGCCGACCGGCATGTGCATCAAGAGGTCGAGCGCGACCGCGTCCTGACCCTCGCTACCGAAGAAGCGGTTAAGCAGCGCGCCCAGCTGTGGCCCCACGCCCTTGAACGAGCGGAGCGAACGGAACAGCGGGTCGAGGATGGGCGGCCGGGACATGGTGCCCTTTTATAGGCAATGGCCCGGCCATATGGACAGCAGGTAGCGCCGCGGCTCAGGCACCTTCGGCGATGATCTGCGAGATGCGCGGAGCCATCTTGCTCCAGCCCTCACTCATGGCATCATATCCGGCGTCGTTCTGCGGCGAGCGGAAGCCGTCGTGGACGAGGCGCAAGCGTGTCCCGCCCTCGACGGGCGATAATGTCAGCGTGAGGGTGCTGTCGAGGACAGGCGCCGCGCGATTGCCTGCGGCGCCGCCGACCCAGCTGTAGACCAGACGCCGCGGCGGCTCGCATTCGAGGACCTGGCACTCGACCACGCCGTTCCAGTCGCCCATCGGACGGGCCTGGAATTTGAAGCGATGGCCCACCTGAGGGACGAAGTCGTTCTGCATGAGCCAGCGGGCGATCAATTCCGGCGTCGTGATGGCGCGCCAGACCGCTTCGACGCCGTGCGGGAGATGCTCCTCTATGACGATGGCGCGGGTGGCAGGGAGGGTGGAGGCTAAAGCAGTCATTTCGGATCGATCTCCTTGAGCAGAATTCTGAGGGCGGTCATTCGGTCGCGCCAGAACACGGCGTAGTGGTCGAGCCAGTCGACCAGTGGCGCGAGGCCAGCCGGATTGGGCCCGTAATAGGTGTTGCGGCCGGCGCGCCGTTCGCTGACGAGGCCGGCCGCGCGCAGAGCCTTGAGGTGCTGCGAGACAGCCGGCTGCGATACTCCCGCGCTGCGGGTGATCTCGACGACGCTGGCTTCGCCGCTTCGGGCGAGGCGCTCATAGACGGCGCGACGGGTGGGGTCGCCAAGGGCTCGCATGACGGCGCCGCCGGCGTCGGATCTCAGAACCTGCGATTTGTGCGGCATGGCCATTCCCATAAGCGTGTGCTTATTCGTAATGCATAAGCGTCCACTTATGCGTAGTCAAGTGGATGTGCGGCAGCGGCGGATGACAGGGCTCGCACAGGGGCGTAAGAGGGACCTCACATTCCCCGAGACCCTTCGCATCATGGCGCCCCAAAAAGCAGCCGGTGAAGATTTATCTATGCGCCGTCGCCGCTTGCGCTATCGCGCCTGGCATCGCGGCACAAAGGAACTCGACCTCGTTCTGGGGCCATTCGCCGACGCGCATTTGGAGAGATTCAGCACCCCGGAACTGGACCGGCTCGAGGCCCTTATGGATGAGGAGGACACCGATCTCCTCAAATGGGTCATGGGGCAGGAGCCCATCCCTTCGGGCAGCGACGCGCCCCTGCTCAAGATCATCATCGACTTCCGACTGAAGACCGCTCAATGACCGAACTCACCCGCCCCATTCGCACCATTGTCAACGTGCCCGACGGCATGCAGCCGCTCGTGCTCGCGCGGCTTGTCGAGGAGCGGCTGAAGGCCGCGCCGGATGCAGCGGTAGCGACGGTGTTCGTTGCGCGCGACGGCCGTCGCCTGCAGCGCATGGAAGACGTGCTGCGCGCCATGCTGCCCGGCCATACGATCCTGACTCTGCCGGCATGGGACTGCCTGCCTTACGATCGCGTGTCGCCCAACGGCGTCACGATCGCCTCGCGCATGACGACGCTCTCGGCGCTGACGTCCGAGGGCACGAAGGGTGCGATCGTCCTTACGGCCGTCAATGCGCTGATCCAAAGGCTGCCGCCGCGCGACCTCGTCGCGACCATGAGCTTTGCCGCGAAGACCGGACAGGTGGTCGACAGCGAAAGGCTGATCCACTGGGCCTCGGTCAACGGCTATCTGCGCGTGCCGACGGTGCGCGAGCAGGGCGAGTTCGCCGTGCGCGGCGGGCTGGTCGATCTCTTCCCGGCGAGCATGGAGACGCCGCTGCGCTTCGACTTCTTCGGCAAGTCACTCGAGACGATCCGTACCTTTGATCCGAGCACGCAGCGGACCACCGGCAATTTGACGTCGATCGCACTGGCTCCGATGAGCGAAGTGCTGCTGAACGACGAGACCATCAAGCGCTTCCGCGCGCGCTACACGGCGGCGTTCGGCGGCAACACGGTGGATGATCCGCTCTATGGCGCGATCAGCTCGGGCCAGCGCTTCCCAGGCTATGAGCACTGGCTCGCCTTCTACTATGATCATCTCGATCGGCTAAGTGACTACACCGGCGACGCGCCCTTCATCTTCGACGACCAGGCGCGCGAGGCATTTGCCGACCGGCAGGAGCAAATCCGGGACTACTACGCTGCTCGCGAGGCGGCACGGACCGACAAGAAGCTCGCGGTTGCGGGCGCGCCCTACAATCCGGTGCCGCCGGAACAGCTCTACGAATTGGGCGCACATCCGTTCGGGCTGTCGGCGGGAACGGCTGTCCAGCTCTCGGTCTTTGCGCATCCGGATGAAAAACGCACCGAGGACGCCGGCGGCCATCTCGTCCACAATTTCGCCGCCGAACGGCAGGCACAGGACGTCAATCTGTTCGAGGCGGTCGTTACTCTGCTGCAGCGAGAGAGCCGCAAGCAGCGCCACACCATCATCGCCTGCTGGTCCGATGGTTCGCGCGATCGCATGGCGCAGTTGCTGAAGGATCACGGCCTCACCAATCCGCGCATCGCCGAGAACTGGCAGGATGCCGTAACGACCTCTCCGGCGGTGAGTGCCCTGGTCATCCTCCCGCTCGAGAACGGCTTTGAGACCGGCGACCTCGTCGTGCTCTCAGAGCAGGATATCCTGGGCGAGCGGTTGCTCCGCCCGCAGCGGCGCAAGAAAGCGTCCGATGCACTCACGGAAGCGACGAGTCTCTCTGCGGGCGATCTAGTGGTCCACGTCGATCACGGCATCGGCCGTTTCCTCGGCTTGAAGCAGATCGAGGCGATGGGGGCGCCGCATGATTGCGTTGAGATCCAATATGCCGGTGACACCAAGCTCTATCTGCCGGTCGAGAACATTGAGCTCCTGTCACGCTACGGCTCCGACACGGAGCACGTCGAACTCGACAAGCTCGGTGGCGTCGCGTGGCAGGCGCGCAAGGCCAAACTCAAGAAGCGCATCCGCGACATGGCGGAACAGCTCATCAAGATCGCGGCGCAGCGACTGATGACCCGCGCCGAGCCGGTCGACCTCAACTCAGGCGCTTACGACGAATTCGCTGCACGGTTCCCCTACGAGGAGACCGAGGACCAGCTCACGGCGATCTCGGCGGTGTTCGACGACATCACCACAGGCAAGGTCATGGACCGGCTGGTTTGCGGCGACGTGGGCTTCGGCAAGACCGAGGTCGCGCTGCGCGCGGCGTTCGCGGTTGCGATGGCGGGCAAGCAGGTTGCGGTCGTGGTGCCGACGACGTTGCTCAGCCGGCAGCACTTCAAGACCTTCACTGAGCGCTTCGCCGGCCTGCCGGTGAAGATCGCCCAAGCCAGCCGGCTGGTGCCGGCCGCCGATCTCAAGGCCACCAAGGAAGGCCTCGCCTCGGGCCAGATCGATATCGTCGTCGGCACGCACGCGCTCCTGGGCAAGTCGATCGAGTTCAAAAATCTTGGACTCCTGGTCGTCGACGAGGAGCAGCATTTCGGTGTCGCACATAAAGAGCGGCTCAAGGAGCTGCGCGGCAACGTGCATGTCCTGACCCTGACCGCGACACCGATCCCGCGCACGTTGCAACTCGCATTGACGGGAGTGCGCGACCTCTCGCTGCTGGCAACGCCGCCGGTGGACCGACTTGCGGTGCGCACCTTCATTTCGCCCTTCGATCCGGTGTCGATCCGCGAGGCTCTGCTGCGCGAGAAGTATCGTGGCGGGCAGGCGTTCTATGTGGTGCCACGCATCAAGGATCAGCCGGACATCGCGGAATTCCTGCGCGAGCAGGTGCCGGAGGTGTCGTTCGTGGTCGCCAACGGTCAGATGCCGCCGACCGAACTCGATGACATCATGAACAATTTCTACGACGGAAAATTCGATGTGCTGCTGGCGACGACCATTGTCGAGAGCGGGCTCGATATCCCGAACGCCAACACGCTGATCGTCCATCATGCGGACCGCTTCGGGCTGGCGCAGCTCTACCAGATCCGCGGCCGCATCGGCCGGTCCAAGCAGCGGGCCTATGCTCTGTTCACCGTTCCGGCGCAGCGCAAGCTGACGGACACGGCGGAGCGGCGACTCAATGTGTTGCAATCACTCGAAAGCCTGGGTGCGGGTTTCCAGCTCGCGAGCCACGATCTCGATATCCGCGGAGCGGGCAATCTGCTCGGCGAGGAACAGTCCGGCCACATCAAGGAAGTCGGCTTCGAGCTCTACCAGGCGATGCTGGAGGAAGCGGTCGCGGCGCTCAAGCAGGGCGATGCGTCGTACGAGGATGCCAGCGAATGGAGCCCGCAGATCTCGCTCGGGATGCCGGTGATGATCCCGGAGCATTATGTGCCGGACCTGCAGGTTCGCATGCAGCTCTACCGCCAGCTCGGCGATCTCAAGGACGCCGGAGAAATCGATGCGGCCGGCGCCGAGTTGATCGACCGCTTCGGGCCACTGCCGGACGAGGTAGAGGCGTTGCTCAAGGTCATCCTGGTGAAAGCGCTCTGCCGGGCGGCCAATGTCGAGAAGGTGGAGGCCGGACCCAAGGGCGCGGTGGTCACCCTGCGCAACAACGAATTTCCCAACCCCGTCGGGCTTGTCAAAATGGTATCCGACGTCGGCATGGCCGTACGGCTAAAGCCCGACCAGAAGCTGGTGTTCAGCCGCGACTGGCCAAACGCCGCCTCACGCCTCAAGGGTACCGCCGCAATCCTGAGCCGTATGGCAAAGCTGGCGGAAGCGCCCGCCGAGGCGCCCCAATTTGCCCGCGCCGGGTCAAACTGACGCCCCGAAGGGCAGGCACGGTCCGTCCATTCACCACCAACCGAGCGATTCCATGCAGCGGAGCCACAACCCGCCCGAGAAAGCTTTGGAAAGCCTACCCGGCCATGTTATTGCCCGAATTCGCCAATTGAAGGCGGCCAGTTACCAGCCGGCCGCCACGAGCCGGGGAGCGCTCGGGGAACACCAAGGACAATCAATGAATATAAAATCGCTTCTTGCCGCCGGCATCGCGTCCGTTGCGCTGGCGCTAAGCATTACTGTGACCCTTGCCCAGGATGCGAGCGCGCCTACTCCTGCGCCCGCTCCGGCTCAGCCCGCGGCCGCGTCAGCGGCCCCTGCAGCGGGAGCACCGGCAGCGGGAACGCCGAACCAGAACTGGCTCAAGATCTGCGACCCCATCAAGGATGGTCAGCGCGCGTGCATCATGCGCCAGGTGGTCGTGACCGCCAACAACCAGTTCCTTGGCTCGTTCCTGCTTCGCGACGATCCGGGCCAGCAGAGCCGGCTCCTCGCCGTCGCGGCCGTGCCCCTCGGCGTGCTTCTGCCGTTCGGCGTCACCTGGCAGATCGACAACGGCAAGCCGATCCGCGTGCCGTACATGCTCTGCGATCCGCAGAGCTGCGCCACGCAGCTGGTCATCAACGAGGCCTACCTCGCGAGCCTGCGTAAAGGCAGTAAGCTCATCCTGACCGCCAAGAACCGCAAGAATGAAGACCTTGTTGTGACGATCAACCTCCAGGGCTTTACCACCGTCTATGACGGCGACGCGGCGCTCACGTTCGACGAGTACAACAAGAACGCATCCGGCGAAGCGGCGCTGGAAAAGATCCTCGCCGATCGCGCCGAAGCGGCGCGCCAGCAACTCGAAAGCAGCTCGGCGCCGGCGCAATAGGCGGGCCGAACAGCAGAATTGAAAAAGGGCGCAAAGAGCGCCCTTTTTTGTTGTCTATCGAACGCCCATCCCGACATCGAAAGCGGCCTTGCGAAGCGGAGGCGCGACCTTCAGCGCCCAAAGCCCGCCAGCCCGAAGGGCTTGCGCCGGCAGGAAATCCGCGAGGAGCGACCGGAACAGCGTGTCAACCATCGTTCCAGTACGGGCGAGGTCCGCACCGCGCCGCTGCGCATAGTCTTCGCTCAGCCCCACCGCGAAGCCGGGCTGGGTGACGTCCGTTGCCGCGAGGGCCGCGGATAGATCGGCAACGTCCCGCAGGCCGAGGTTCAGCCCCTGCGCCCCGATCGGCGGGAAGGCGTGCGCAGCCTCGCCCGCGAGCACCACGCCGTCCTTGCCGGCGATATCGACCGTCAGCGTCGACAGCAGGAACATATGGGCTGGCGTCAGCAATTCGATCTTGCCGAAGAGCCGCCGCGACTTCTTGGCGAATAAGGCAGCCAGCCCTTCCTTGCCACTCTCCTGCGCCGACTTCAGCGTGTCCCGATCATCGATCCAGACGAGGTTCGCTCGATTGCCGCCTGCTGGGACGAGCGTGAACGGCCCGTTCTCGTAGTGGAACTCGATCGAAGCCCCACCGATCGGCCGCTCCAGCGCCAGGTCGCAGACAAGTGCGGCCTGCCGGAAGCCGTTCTCGCGGGCGCGAAAATCGGCAGTCTCACGCACACGGGATTTCTTTCCGTCGGCGCCAACGACCAGCTCCGCGTCGAGGGTGTCGCCATTGCTGAGCTTGAGCGCCCAGCCCGATGGTGTGCGCTCAAGTGCATCCAGCGTCGTCTCGATCGTTCGCAGATTGGAAAGACCCGAACGCGCTGCCTCGAAGCTCTCGCTGAGCTTCACATTAGGGAAGTTCCAGCCAAAGGCCGATAGCCCGATCTCGGCAGCGTCGAACAGCGTCTCCGGCGCGCGGATCAGCCTCTTCGTCGCGTCGATGATGCGGATCTGGGTGAGGGGATTTGCGATCGACGCCGCGTCGTCCACAAGGCCCGCAGTCTTGAGGTAATCGACGGACGGCTGCATCAACGCCGAGGTGCGTCGATCGGGCGGCCCCTTCGGCACGAGATGAATCGTATCGAGCCCTGCCTTCGCGACAGCGACGGCGGCCGCGAGGCCGACGAGACCGCCGCCAACGACCGCCGCGCGCGTCATCGAGCGAGCGCCAGGCGCCTCTCGCTGTTGCTGGGCATCAGCAGCGTTCCCGAATAGGAACCGACGAACAGCGCAAAGAGGTAGACCAGGATATTCGGTGGCCAGAACGCGATGAGCGAGATGGCGGGGCCGGGGCAGATGCCCGACATGCCCCAGCCAAGGCCGAAGATCGCCGAGCCGAGGAGCAGCCTGCCATCGATCTGCTTGTAGTTGGGCTCGTGGAACGCCGAGTCGAAGAGCGGCTTTTGCATGCGCCTGCCGATCTGCAGCGCGACGAACATCACGACAAGGCCGACGGCCATCACGAAAGCAAGACTCGGGTCCCATTGACCTGTCGGAATCGCCTTGAAATCGAGGAAATGGAGGACCTTCAGCGGATCGACCATCTGCGAGACATAGAGGCCAACTCCGAAGATCGCCCCACCGATGGCGGCGGTCACGAGATAGCGGAGGTCGAGATGCGTTTCCATCACACGACACCCGTGAGTGTGACGACGCCGATAGCGACCACGAAGAACACGGCGACCGCTGCGAACGAGCGCTTGCTGAGGCGCGCCAGCCCGACAATGCCATGGCCGGAGGTGCACCCATTGCCGATCTTGGTGCCGAACCCGGTCAAGAGGCCCGAGGCCGCGACCCAGACAATCGTACCGGGACTGAACCAAGACGGGGCCGTCACGAGCGCCGCCGGACGACCGGCCGGCCCGCCTACCCCGAGGCCGGGTATCACATAGGATGCCGCAAGCGTGCCGAGGACGAGAAAGACCAGGAATGTCAGCCGCCACACGACCGCACTCTGAGGCGGCAGGAGCTGGCCGAAGATACCGGAGATGCCGGCGATCCGACCATTGGCGAGCCACAGGATCGCGCAGGAAAGCCCGATCAGTGCGCCGCCGATGGACGCAGATATTGGTGAGAAATGTTCCATGGGAAAACTCCACGAGTTTGTCGAAGTTTACCACTCCGACCTTCGCTCAACCAGCGGAGGGATAAGGTCTTTTTTGCCCGCGCGACGACGGAAGTGAAATCGATATCTGCCGATTTGGCCCCCGGCGTCACTTCCAACGTAGCGGGCCGCAACCTAGATTGGCCGGGCGCCCCTTCCGGAGACCTCGATGCTCGATCTTCTCGCCGACCCCAGCACGTGGATCGCGTTCGCAACGCTCACCGTGATGGAGGTGGTCCTCGGCATCGACAATGTCATCTTTATCTCGGTGCTCGTCTCCAAGCTGCCTAAGGAGCAGGCGGATCGGGCCAGGGTGATCGGCATTGGTCTGGCCCTCCTTTTCCGCGTGGCCCTGCTGCTTGTGCTAAGCTGGATCATCGCGCTCAGCGAACCGGTGTTTACCGTGTTCGGACATGGCTTCTCCTGGCGTGACATCATCCTTTTGGCGGGCGGACTCTTCCTCATCTACAAGGCGGTGACGGAGATGCATTCCGAAATCGAGGGACCGGGACATGACGACCTGACGCAGCGCGCCAAGGCAGCGCTCTCGGTCATCGTCATGCAGATCATTCTCTTGGACCTGGTCTTTTCGATCGACTCCATCATCACCGCGATCGGCATGGCCCAGCATGTCGAGGTGATGATCGCAGCGGTGGCCGTGGCCGTTGGCCTGATGTTCTGGGCTTCCGGGCCGATCTCAGCCTTCGTCTCCCGGCACCCGACCACAAAGATGCTCGCCTTGGCCTTCCTGGTCCTCATCGGGGTGACCCTCGCGGCCGATGGCCTCGGGTTCCATATCGACAAGGGCTACATCTATGCCGCGATGGCGTTCGCCGTGCTGGTCGAGGCGATCAACATCTTTTCGCGTCAGCGCAAGCTCGCGACCAACGCACCAGCGGCGCAGGCGCACTCGTTGGCCGCCGATGCTACGCCGGCCGCGACCCGGGCCAAGCCAAAGGGACGATCGCAGGCGGGTCCGAAATCCGCTCGACGCAAGAAATCATGAGCCGCGCGGTCGTCGTCCACCGCACAGGCGGACCCGAAGTCCTCTCGATCGAGGATCGCAAGCTTGGCGCTCCCGGACCGGGCGAGCTGCTCATCCGCAATCGCGCGATCGGTCTCAACTTCATCGACGTCTATCAGCGCACCGGCTTTTATGCCCTGCCCTTGCCGTTCGTTGCGGGCAATGAAGGGGCAGGTGAGGTGCTCGCTATCGGGGAGGGCGTCCGCGACTTCGCGACCGGAGATCGGGTCGCCTACATGGGCCCGGTCGGCGCCTACGCCGATGAGCGCCTGCTCCCTGCGGACAATGCGGTCAAGCTTCCGGATGCCGTGAGCTACGAGCAGGGCGCGGCGCTGATGATGAAGGGTGGTACTGCCTATTATCTTCTCCATGACACGTGGGCGTTGCGCATGGGCGAGACGGTCCTCGTGCACGCCGCGGCCGGCGGGGTGGGATCGCTGCTGGCGCAGTGGGCAACGGCGATCCGGGCGCGCGTGATCGGGACGGCCGGCTCCTCCGAAAAGCGCGCGCGCGCGCGCGATAATGGGTGTATCGCCGTGATCGACTACGCAGAGCCGGACTGGCCCGCTCAGGTGAAGGAAGCGGCCGGGGGGCAGGGAGTAGACGTGATCTATGACGGCGTGGGCGGCGCGGTCTTCGAGGGCAACATCGATTGCCTCCGCCCGCGTGGACTGCTCGCGAGCTATGGCAGCGCCTCGGGCGCCGTATCGATTCCCAATCTGGGCGTCCTCGCCAACAAGGGCTCGCTCTACGTGACGCGACCGACCTCGCGGCACTACCTCGGCAGCCCCCAGACATTGCGGAAAGCGATGGCGTCAGTGTTTGAAGCCCTGGCTAATGGCAAGATCAGGGCTGCCATCGACCAGAGCTTTCCGCTTGCCCAAGTGGCAGAAGCCCACCGTGCGCTCGAGGCTCGCGAAACGACCGGAATGACCGTCCTGATCCCCTGAAACTGGACTTCCCGAGGCCACAAAGCTACATCCGCGCCACGGGCAGGTGGCAGAGCGGTTGATTGCTCCGGTCTTGAAAACCGGCGAACGTGCAAGCGTTCCGGGGGTTCGAATCCCTCCCTGCCCGCCACCCTTCGCCCTCAGGCTTCGGGTGGCAAACCACTGTTCCAAAACTGAGGGCCGACCATGCACGGTACGCCGACCCCCACACTGATGCCATTGGGCGACAGCGCGTTGCTCGTTCGCTTTTCCGACACTCTTTCCGATGAGGCGAACAGGGCGGCGATTGCGCTCTCGCGGGTGCTCGACGCCGATCCGCCGGACGGCATTGCAGAAATTGCTCCCGGCCTTGTCTCGGTCCTGCTCCGCACCGTGCCCGGCGCCGATCTCGCAAGATTGCGCGGTGAAGTTATGTTGCGGATGGGGGAGGTCGACGGCGCAGTTGCTCCGGCTAACCACACCATCGAGGTCAGCTTTGATGGCGAGGATCTTGGAGAAGTCTCGCACATGCTCAACGTCACGCCGGACGAGTTCATTGCCAGCCACAACGAGATCCCGGTGCGCGTTTTGGCCACCGGCTTCGCGCCGGGCTTCGTTTATTGCGGCTTCCATGACCGGCACATGGTGGTGCCGCGCCGCGAACATGTTCGTCCGATAGTGGTTGCTGGGACAGTCCTATTCGCTGCTGGACAGACCGCCATCGCCGCAACGCCGATCCGGACGGGCTGGCACGTGATCGGTCGAACGCGATTCCAGAATTTCGACGCCGCCTCCGATCCTCCAACGATCCTCCAGCCGGGTGACGTCGTGCAATTCGCGGCGGTCCAATGACGAGCCTCACGATTGTTCGCTGCGGTCCGCTCACGACGCTGCAGGATGCGGGTCGTTTCGGCATGCTGAGGCACGGCATTAGTGCCTCCGGTCCGATGGACCGGCGCGCCTATGATCAGGCCGGCGTGCTGCTGGCCAGAACCGGCGAAACGGCGATCGAGTACACCCAGGGCCTCGAGATCGAGACGGACGGCACGCTCGAAATCGCCTGGACCGAAGCACGGACCCTGCTGGCGGGTGAGAGGCTGGTTATCCCCCCGGCAGCAGCAAACTACGGCTATCTGCGGTTCTCTCACGAACTGGACGTGCCCGCGCTCCTCGGCAGCCGGTCGACCAACGTCACTGTCGGTCTTGGGGGATATAAGGGCAGGGCGCTCAAGGCAGGCGACCGCCTTACACTTGGCCCCCCGGGAACCGCTCTGAGTGGAGGAGCTTCCCCGCACAAGGACGGACCCATCCGGGTGCTGTGGGGGATGCACGCCGATCTCTTCGACGGCGCCGTGCGCCGCCGCTTCGCCGAGGCCCCTTTCCAGGTGACCACGAGTCTCGATCGCATGGGGGTGAAGCTTGCCGATCTGCTCGGGGTGTTCGCAGGCCTGCATCATCTCTCGCTGGTGTCGGATGCAATCGTCCCCGGCGACATCCAGATCCTCGGCGACCATTCGCCAATCGTGCTCATGCGCGACCATCAGCCCACCGGCGGCTATCCGCGGATCGCGACGGTGGTGAGCGCCGATCTCGACCGCTTCGCCCAGCTCCGGCCCGGCGCGGAGGTTCGCTTCCAGCCGGTGACGCTGGAGCATGCGAGGTGATCAGCCTCGATCTCAATGCCGATCTCGGGGAGGGGATCGGCAACGACGAGGCCATGCTCGAGATCGTGTCCTCCGCCAGCATCGCCTGTGGCGGTCACGCCGGCGACGAGACCTCGATGCGGTCGGCCCTGCGCGCCGCTAAGGCGCGTGGCGTCACGGTCGGTGCACACCCCGGATTTCCGGACCGCGAGAATTTCGGGCGCAAACGGATGGTCCTGCCGCCCGACGAGCTCGATGCCTCGATCCGGGCGCAGGTGCGCATGCTCGTTGAGCTCGGCGAAGAAGAGGGCTGGCCTGTTCGCTATGTGAAGCTTCACGGCGCGCTCGCCAACATGGCCGCCGAGGAGCCCGCAGTGGCCGCGCTGTGCTTCGCCGCAGTGGAAGGTTTGGTCGAGGACATGGCCATCCTCGCCATCGACAATTCCGCGCAGGCGGAAGTCGCGGAAGCACTGGGGTTTCCGGTGATCCGCGAGGCCTACGCCGATCGCGCCTACCAGGCGAATGGACTCCTCGTTGCGCGACAAATGCCCGGAGCGGTGCTGCATGACGAGGCGGCGATTGCGGCACGCGCCGTCGGGCTGGCCCTCAAAGGGGAGATCGTCGCTGCCGACGGCTCGGCAATCCGAACGACCGCCCGCTCGCTCTGTATCCACGGCGATACCCCGGGCGCGGTGGCCATTGCGCGAGCCGTCAAGGCTGCCCTCCTGCCGGCAGGGGTTGAGGTTCGCCCCGCGCTGTGAAATAGCGCGCCCATGACAGCTCAGATCATCGACGGAAAGACCTTCGCAGCCGGACTCCGTGAGCGCATCGCGGGCCATGTCGCGCGCTTGAAGGCCGAGCACGGGATCACGCCCGGCCTCGCGGTGGTCATTGTGGGTCACGATCCGGCCAGCGAGATCTATGTTTCCAACAAAGCCAAGCAGACCGTCGAAGTTGGCATGCACTCCGAAAAGTACGAGCTGCCCGAAACGGCGAGTGAAGACGAAGTGCTCGGCCTCATCCGCAAGCTCAATGCCGATCCGAAGATCCACGGCATTCTCGTTCAGCTTCCCGTCCCCAAGCAGGTCGACCCGAACAAGATTCTATTAACCATCTCGCCGAGCAAGGATGTGGATTGTTTCACGCCCGAAAGCGTCGGCCGGCTGCAGATCGGGCTGCCCGGCCCAGTAAGCTGCACGCCGCTCGGCTGCCTCATGCTGCTCCGCGATTTCGTTGGCAACCTTGCCGGCAGGCACGCGGTGATCGTGGGCCGTTCCAATCTCGTGGGCAAACCGATAGCGCAATTGCTGCTGCGCGAGAACTGCACGGTTACGATTGCGCATTCGCGCACGGCGGACCTGCCGGGCATCGTGCGACAAGCCGATATCGTCGTCGCTGCTGTTGGCCGTCCGCTGATGATCAAGGGCGAGTGGATCAAGCCGGGCGCCGCGGTGATCGACGTGGGCATCAATCGCGTGCCGGCGCCCGACAAGGGTGAGGGCAAGACGCGCACGGTAGGCGACGTGGACTATGCGGGCGCGCTCCCGGTGGCGGGTTGGATCACGCCGGTCCCGGGCGGCGTCGGACCGATGACGATCGCGTGCTTGCTTGCCAACACGGTGACAACGGCGAGCCTGATCAATGGGCTCCTGCCGCCGAAGGATTTGACGCCCTAGACAACCTTCGCCAGGTGGAAGCTCCGCGCGACTGTATGATCGCGCAGCCCAAATGCGGCGACCTTGCCGCGCTCCAACCGGTCGATCACGGGCTGCGCGTCCTTCAGGTCCGTCGCGTCGACCAGCACTGAGGTCAACGGCCGCAGATCGCTGCGCGAAGCCTGCATCAGGTCGAAGAGCATCGCGCGGATGTCGCCGCGCGCGGCGCAGGCAACGCACTCGTCGCCCGGCTCGTGCTCGTGCAGCGCGGCCTCGAGATGAATGACACGATCACCGCTCGCTGCGGCGACAGGACCATGCGTGACGACCGTCACCGGCACAGAGGCGGGCAGGGGATCGAACGGACTGCTCATGATGCCGCCTTCTCGCTCGCCGGCGTGTAGTTGAGCACCGGCCCAAGCCAGCGTTCGACCTCGCGCACGGCCATTCCTTTGCGCGTCGCATAGTCCTCGACCTGGTCGCGCTCGACCTTGGCGACGCCGAAATAGTAGGCGCCGGGGTGGCTGAGATAAAGCCCGCTCACCGACGAGCCCGGCCACATCGCATAGCTCTCTGTCAGCTCGACACCGATCCGTTGCTTGGTATTGAGCAGGCGGAACAACGTGGTCTTCTCGGTGTGATCGGGCTGTGCCGGATAGCCCGGGGCAGGACGGATGCCGCGGTATTTCTCCTGCAGCAGATCGTCCGGCGTCGCGTGCTCGTCGGCCGCGTAACCCCAAAACTCCTTGCGCACGCGCTCGTGGAGTCGCTCGGCGAACGCTTCGGCGAAGCGGTCGCCCAATGCCTTGATGAGGATCGCCGAATAATCGTCGTTCTTGCGCTCGAAGCGCTCGGCGATGAGCTGCTCTTCGAGCCCGGCGGTGACGACGAAGGCGCCGATATAGTCCGGCGTTCCGACCGGCGCGACGAAGTCGGCGAGCGCGAGGTTGGGCTTGTCCTTCTGCTTGCTGAGCTGCTGGCGCAGAGTGAAGAATTTCGCCAGCTCCTCGCTCCGACTTTCATCGGTGAAGAGCTCGATATCGTCGCCCACGGCGTTGGCGGGCCAGAAGCCGATCACGGCCTTTGGCCGGAACCAGTTCTTCTGGAGAACCTCCGCGAGGAGCTTCTGCGCATCGTCCCAGAGCTGGCGCGCCGCCAGTCCCTGCTCCTTGTCGTCGAGCAGCGCGGGGTAGCGGCCCTTCATCTCCCAGGCCTGGAAGAACGGCGTCCAGTCGATATAGCGCGCGAGCTCGTGCAAATCGTAGTTCTCGAATATGCGCGTGCCGAGGAAGCTCGGCTTGGGCGGCGCATAATTGGCCCAGTCGGTCTTGAAGCTGTTCTCGCGCGCGACGGCGAGCGGCAGGCGCTGCTTGGCCTCCTCGCTCTGCCGATGCTTCTCGGCGACCTTCTCGTACTCGGCCTTCACGTCGGCGACGTAAGCCGGCCGCTGCTCCTTGCTGAGCAACGCCGACACGACGCCGACCGCGCGGCTCGCGTCATGGACGTGCACCGTCGGTCCATGCGTGTACTGCGGATGGATTTTGACCGCGGTGTGGACGCGCGACGTCGTCGCCCCACCGATGAGGAGGGGAATGTCGAAGCCTTCGCGCTCCATTTCCGAGGCGACGTGGACCATCTCGTCTAGCGAGGGCGTGATGAGACCGCTGAGCCCGATCACGTCGACGTTCTCGGCCCTGGCCGTCTCGAGAATCTTGGCCGTCGGCACCATCACCCCGAGATCGATGATCTCGTAGTTGTTGCAGCTCAAGACGACACCCACGATGTTCTTGCCGATGTCGTGGACATCGCCCTTCACGGTCGCCATCAGGATCTTGCCGGCCGACTTCACGCCCTGCGCTTGGCCCGTGGCGTCCTTTTCCGCCTCCATGTAGGGGAGGAGGTGGGCCACGGCCTGCTTCATGACGCGAGCGGATTTGACCACCTGCGGCAGGAACATCTTGCCTGAGCCGAAGAGATCGCCGACGACGCTCATGCCGGCCATCAGCGGGCCCTCGATTACGTGCAGTGGGCGAGCGGCTTCGAGCCGCGCCGCCTCGGTGTCCTCATCGATGAACTCGGTGATGCCGTTGACCAGCGCGTGCGAAATCCGCTCGGCGACGGGCTTTTCCCGCCAGCTCAAATCCTTGGCCTTGCTCTCAGCCGCTGCGCCGCCTTTGTAGCGTTCAGCAAGCTCGAGCAGCCGTTCGGTCGCGTCCTCGCGGCGATTAAGGATCACGTCTTCGCAGGCCTCGCGCAGCTCCGGATCGAGCGTGTCGTAAACCGCAAGCTGGCCCGCGTTGACGATGCCCATGTCCATGCCCGCCTTGATGGCGTGGTAGAGAAACACCGAGTGCATCGCCTCGCGCACCGGCTCGTTTCCGCGGAACGAGAAGCTCAGATTGCTCACGCCGCCCGAGATGTGGACGTGGGGCAGGGTTTCCTTGATGCGACGCGTGGCGTTGATGAAATCGACGCCGTAATTGCGGTGCTCGTCGATGCCGGTTGCGACGGCAAAGATGTTGGGGTCGAAGACGATATCCTCGGGCGGAAAGCCGACCTCTTCGGTCAGGAGCTTGTAGGCCCTTGTGCAGATCTCGACCTTGCGCGCTTCGGTGTCGGCCTGGCCCTGCTCGTCGAACGCCATGACGACGACGGCGGCGCCATAGCTGCGCACCAGCCGGGCAGTCTCGAGGAACTTCTCGACGCCTTCCTTCATGGAGATCGAATTGACCAGCGGCTTACCCTGAACGCATTTGAGGCCGGCCTCGATCACCGCGAATTTGGAGCTGTCAATCATCACCGGCACGCGCGCGATATCGGGCTCGGCTGCGAGGAGGTTGAGGAACTCGACCATCACCTTCTCGGAGTCGATCAGGCCCTCGTCCATGTTGATATCGATCACCTGCGCGCCGTTCTGCACCTGGTCGCGTGCGACCTCGAGCGCAGCGGTGTAGTCGCCGGCGGTAATCAGCTTGCGGAAACGGGCGGAGCCGGTGACGTTCGTCCGCTCGCCGATGTTGACGAATGGAATCTCGGGCGTGAGCGTGAAGGGCTCAAGCCCGGAAAGCCGCAGTTGCGTTGCGACCGTCGGCACCTTGCGCGGCTTGTGACGCGCGGCGACTTCGGCGAAGGCGCGCGTGTGATCGGGCGTCGTGCCGCAGCATCCGCCGATGATGTTGACCAGCCGTTCGCGGGCGAACACATCGAGCTGCCGCGCCATGAATTCCGGGCTCTCGTCATAACCGCCGAATTCGTTTGGTAACCCCGCATTGGGGTAGGCCATGATGAAGGTGTCGGCCACATCGCTGAGCTCGGCGATATGCGGCCGCATGGCATTGGCACCGAGTGCGCAGTTGAGCCCGATCGTGAACGGCTTTGCGTGTCGCACCGAATACCAGAACGCACTCGGCGTCTGGCCGCTCAGGGTGCGACCGGAGAGATCGGTGATGGTGCCCGAGATGAGGATCGGCAGATCGAAACCGCGCTCTTCGAAGATGCGCTGGGCGGCGAAGATGCCCGCCTTGGTGTTGAGCGTGTCGGTGATGGTCTCGAACAGCAGCAAATCCGCGCCGCCATCGATCAGCCCGTTGATCGCCTCGCCGTACGAGGACGCGATCTGGTCGAAGGTGATGTTGCGCGCGCCTGGATTATTAACGTCCGTCGACATGGACGCAGTCTTGTTGAGCGGCCCGAGCGCGCCTGCAACAAATCGGCGGCGGCCATCCTTGTCCTGGGCTAGCTGGGCCGCTTCCCGCGCCAGCTTTGCGCCCTCGAAGTTCAGCTCATAGGCGAGCGCCTCCATGCCGTAGTCGGCCTGGACGATGGAGGTCGACGAGAAGGTGTTGGTCTCGACGATATCGGCACCGGCGAGGAAATAGCGCAGATGTATGTCGCGGATCGCGTCCGACCGCGTGAGCACCAGCAGGTCATTGTTGCCGCGGATATCCTTCGGCCAATCCTTGAACCGCTCCCCGCGATAGCCTTGCTCGTCCAGCTTGAGCTGCTGGATCATCGTGCCCATTGCCCCGTCGAGCACGAGAATACGCTCGGCGGCTGCCGCGGTGAGGGCGGCGCGGGCATCATTGTGGGGTGGCAGCGGCTTCATGAGACGATCCTCTCGCAGAACGACCTGCGCGGCAAATCTGCGTCATGGGATATAAAGATATCTTTATATGATTTCCAGAGGCCGGACCAAAGGGGGGCTTTTTGCACGGAAACCTCGCGAGAAAACCGGATTTCCTGCACCGCAGCGGCTGTGAATGCCATGTACAATGCTCTAAATCTCTGCCGCCGCGGATTCGGCGGCGGATTTGCGAGGGGCGCCAATGGCTAAAGCGGAATACCAGCGCATCCTCCTCAAGGTTTCCGGCGAGGTGCTGGCCGGCGACCAGTCCTTCGGGATAGAGCCCAAATTCCTGAACGCCATGGCGGCCCAGATTGTCGCCGCCGCCAAGGCGGGGACACAGATCGCAATCGTCATCGGCGCGGGTAATATCTTCCGCGGCATGGCCGTGGCAGCCGAGGGCACGGACCGGGTCACGGCCGACCTCATGGGCATGCTCGGTACGGTCATCAATTCGCTGGCGCTGTCGAACGCCATCACCCGGGGCGGAGTGAAGGCCAAGGTCTTTTCCGCCCTGACGATGCCCTCGGTCGCCGACAGCTTCACCGCCCGGGCGGCCAAGAGTGCGCTGGACGACGGATTTGTGGTGGTTTGCGCGGGCGGTACCGGCAATCCGTTCTTCACCACCGACACAGCGGCCGCCCTCAAGGCCATCGAACTCGAGTGCGACGTGTTGCTCAAGGGCACGAAGGTCGATGGCGTCTATGACGCCGACCCCAAGAAAAATCCCAATGCCAAGCGCTATGAGACCGTCACATACGACGAGGCGATTGCGCGCAACCTCAAGGTCATGGACACGGCGGCCTTCGCGCTTGCACGGGACAATGGCCTGCCGATACTGGTTTACGCACTGGACGACAAAGAGGGTCTGATGGGGGTCTTGAGCGGCAGGACGCGCTCGACCTATGTCGGGCCAGCGAAAAAATAGGAGTTGGCGATGGCAGCGGCCCCCACATTTTCCCTCGACGATGTGAACACCCGGATGCAGAAATCGGTCGCTTCCCTGCGCGACGAACTAACGGGCCTGCGGACCGGGCGTGCGACACCGAGCCTCTTGGAGCCGGTGATGGTCGAGGCCTACGGCACCCGGATGCCCCTCAATCAGGTCGCGACGGTCACCGTTCCGGAGGCGCGGCTGCTCTCCGTCCAGGTCTGGGACCGGTCGATGGCTCAAGCGGTTGACAAGGCAATCCGCAATTCGGGCCTTGGACTCAATCCCTCGACCGAAGGCGCGACGATCCGGGTGCCGCTGCCGGAGCTCAACGAGGAGCGGCGGCGCGAGCTGACAAAAGTGGCGCACAACTATGCCGAGCAAGCACGCGTCGCGATCCGCCACATTCGCCGCGACGGCATGGACCTCCTCAAGAAGCTCGAAAAGGATGGGCTGATGAGCCAGGACGACAGCCGCGCCAAGTCGGATCTCGTTCAGAAGTCGACCGATTCCTATATTGGAGAGGTCGATCAGGTACTGGCCGCTAAGGAACAGGAAATCATGCAGGTTTAGCCTGCTGATGTCCCTTCGGCCCGGAGGCCGCCCATTCATGCCAACTGAACCCGCAATCCAGCAGCGTGCCGCTGCCGCGCCGGAACTGCGGATTCCCGCTCATATCGGCGTCATCATGGACGGCAATGGCCGCTGGGCGAGCGCGCGCGGCAAGCCGCGGACGGAAGGTCATGTGGCCGGCGTCAAGTCGCTCCGGCAGCTCGTCGAAAGCTGCATCCACTATGGGGTTGGCTACCTGACGGTTTTCAGCTTTTCGTCGGAGAACTGGTCGCGACCGAAGGACGAAATCAGCTTTATTTTCGGGCTCTTGCGGCGGTTCGTAGCATCGGATCTGGAACGGCTTCACAACAACAATGTTCGCGTTCGCATCATCGGCTCGCGCGGCGGTCTCGACGAAGGATTGCGCCGGTTGATTGCCGAGGTCGAAGCGACCACCGCCATGAACACCGGATTGAAGCTGCAGGTCGCCTTCAACTACGGGGGCAAGGCCGAAATCGCCGACGCCGCCCGCAGGATCGCCGTTGAAGTCGCGGCGGGGCGGATCAAGCCCGACGACATCGGTGAGGAAACGATTAGCCGCTTCCTCTACACCTCCGGCGCCCCCGACCCGGATCTCATCATCCGCACCAGCGGCGAAAAGCGGATTTCCAATTTCCTGCTCTGGCAAGGTGCCTATGCTGAGCTCGCCTTCGTCGAGGAAAACTGGCCCGACTTCGATCACGCAGCTTTCGTACGGGTGCTCGAAGATTATTCGAGCCGGAATCGCCGGTTCGGTTCGGTCGGGGCCGCGGCACCGTGACATCGCCAGGCCCCACAGCGGCGGCCCAGAAGTCGCGTTGGGCCGATCTTGTGCCAAGGCTCGCTTCCGCCGCGGTCATCGTTGCCGTCATTGCAACGGCACTCTACTTCGGCGGATGGGTCTACGCGATCCTAATGGCCGTCATCTTCGCCGTTCTCTACCGCGAGTGGGAGCAAATGGTGACGCTGAAGCCGCTGGGGCCGTTCGGCATGGTGCTGATCGCTTTGCTGGCATTTGCCCCGCTTGCATACGTCGCATGGGGCATCACCGGGACGATCGCGGTCATGGCTGCGGCAATTATAGTTTCCCTGTTCGGCGGCTGGGCTTCTGCGGGCTGGCGCGCCGGTGGCCTGATTTTTTTTGGCGTGGTGCTGATCGCCGTGCTGACTATGCGGGGCGTGACGCCACTCGGCGTCGTCGCGGGCTGGTATCTGGGTCTCGTGATCGCATTCAACGACACCGGCGCCTTCTTCACGGGTCGGGTGCTCGGCGGCCCCAAACTCGCGCCGACGATTTCGCCCGCCAAAACATGGTCCGGCGCCGTCGGCGGATTGGTCATCGGAACGATCGCCGGCATGGTTTGCTGGCTCATGTTCACCCATTCCCCCTGGTGGATCGGGTTGCTGTTCTCGCTCGCCCTCGGGCTGGTAGGACAAGCCGGTGACCTGACCGAGAGCGCCATCAAGCGAATTTTCCGCGTCAAGGATTCAGGCGACGTCATTCCCGGCCATGGCGGCTTCATGGATCGCCTCGACAGCGTGAGCTTCGGGGCGCTCTTTGTTTTCGTGATCGGGGCCGTTCACGGCGGGATTGCAGACGTCGCGGGCGGGTTTCTCAATTGGTAGCGCGGCGCGCGACCCAAATCTGAACGCAATCGGCCCCTACCCGGGCGGCTATCGGAGGCTCCAGGCTCGTGTCGTTTCTCGATCTGCCCGCGCTCTACGCGGTTCCGGCTTTCCTTGTGCTGCTGACCGTCATCGTCTTCGTCCACGAGATGGGGCACTACCTCGTTGCGCGCTGGAACGGGGTGGCCGTTCAGACCTTTTCCCTCGGCTTCGGCCCCGAAGTCGCGGGGTTCAATGATCGGCGTGGGACCCGGTGGCGACTCTCCGCCATCCCGCTCGGAGGCTATGTCCGGTTCGTCGGGGACATGAACGCGGCGAGCATGCCCGACCCCGCCGCGGTCGCGGAATTTCCGCCGGACATGCAGAGCCAGTTGTTCGTCAACAAGAACGTGTGGCGTCGCATCGCAGTCGTGGCGGCCGGTCCGCTTGCCAATGTCCTGTTCACCTTCGTGGTCCTTTACGGACTGATCGTCAGCTACGGCCAGTACATAATTCCCCCGGTGATCAGCAGTGTTACGCCGGGCAGCGTCGCGGCATCCGCGGGGCTTCTTGCCGGCGACAAGGTCGTCTCCGTCGATGGCTTCTCGGTGCGCGGCTTCGAGGATTTTCAACGGCTCGTCTCGACGGCACCCGATCGGCCGGTCGCCATCGTGGTCGAAAGAGACGGCTCGGATGTTCGTATCGGCCTTGTGCCCCAGGCGGTGAGCGAGACAGACCGGTTCGGCAATGTTCACCGTGTCGGCCGGATCGGCGTCACGCGCGATGTGAGCAATTCCGATGTCACGCTTTACCGTCCCAATCCCTGGGAGGCTGTGGGCCTCACCGTCGATGAAATCCACTTCATCGTTGACCGGACGGTGGCCTTCATCGGGGATTTCTTCGTCGGACGTGGAGATGTCGAGCAACTTGGCGGGCCGGTGAAGGTGGCACAGGTCTCCGGCCAGGTCGCGACCCTCGGAATTGTCGCCCTGATCAACCTCGCGGCGTTGCTTTCGCTGAACATTGGCGTTTTCAATCTCCTGCCGGTACCGGTGCTCGATGGAGGACATCTGCTGTACTATTTTATCGAAGCAGTTCGGCGCCGGCCGCTGAGCCAAAGGGCGCAGGAAATCGGCTTCCGCGTAGGCTTCGCGATCGTGGGCGCACTGATGGTCTTCACGCTCCTCAACGACACCCTGTTCGAGGCCCTCAGGCACGCGGCTTAAGTATTTGTTAACCTTGGTTTTCAGGGTGTTGCGCAAATGCACACGGACCAAGGTTTCGCTAACGCAAGAAGGGCTCGCCGCTTGCCCTTGGTTAAAAAACCAGTAAATGCTTCGAGTGGAGTAGCCGGGGGAGGCTGTGCATGGCGATTCCCCGGGCTTTCGTCGAGAGGCACATAGAATCATGATCGATCTCACCAAGCTGCTGCGCGGCGCGTTGTTGGCGTTTGCGCTCCTGTTCTTGGCGCCCCTGTCGGGGATTGGAGGATCGCTCATCGGGGTTGAGGCCGCACAGGCGGCCACCATCACGAAGATCTCCGTGTCCGGGAACACTAAGGTCGAGACGTCGGCCATCGTGAAACTCCTGGCCATCCGCGTCGGCGACGTCGCTACGGCGACCAAGATCAACGAGTCTATCCAGGCGCTCACGGCCTCGGGCTTGTTCAAGACGGTGAGCGTCACCGTGCAGGGCTCGGTCCTTGTGGTGAAAGTCGCCGAAAACCCGATCATTGCTTCGGTCCTGTTCCAAGGCAACGTCCGCTTCTCGGACGACAATCTCGTCGCAATGATCGACGTGATGAACCGCGGCACCGTCGACCAGGCTGGACTCGCGCGGGACGTCCAGACGATCACCAAGGCGTATCATGACGCGGGCTACAGCGATGTCGGCGTCACGACCAAGCTCGATCCCACCAGCGATGGGCGTGTCATGGTGACTTTCGTCATCGACGAGGGCACGCGGACCGGCATCGCTGCGGTGAATTTCACCGGCAACAATTCCATCGGTGCGTGGACGCTCAAGTCGATCATCAAGACGCACGAATCGGGCTGGCTGAGCTGGCTGCTGCGTGACGACAGCTACACCCAGGACCAGCTGCAGACCGATCGCCTGCTGATCCAGCAATACTATCAGAACCACGGCTATCCCGATGCGCAGGTGACCTCGGCGACCGCCGAGTACAACGCCGAACACAAAGGCTACTTCATCAATTTCACGATTGTCGAAGGCAGCCCCTACAAGTTCGGCAAGATCGGCATGGAGACGTCCATCACTGGGCTCGATGCCAATCAGCTGACCTCGCTGATTACGACTCATCAGGGTGACCGCTTCACGCAGGCGGGAGTCGACGAGACATCCCAGGCCATCGCGGTCGAGGCGACCAATCTTGGATATCCCTTTGCGGACGTCCGGCCGCGGATCATCCGCAATGCCGAAGCCGGCACGTTTGACGTGACCTATCTCCTTGATGAGGGACAACACCTTTATGTCGAGCGGATCAATATCACCGGCAACGACAAGACGCGCGACTTCGTCATTCGCCGTGAGATCGGGTTCTCTGAGGGGGATGCGTTCAGCCGTTCATTGGTGCAGAGGGCCAAAACCAATATCCAGGCGCTCGGATTCTTCTCGAACGTCGACATCAGTGCCCAGCAGGGCGGCGCGCCTGACAAGGTTGTCCTCAACGTCGCCGTTGTCGAGCAGTCCACCGGAAACTATGGCGTAACCGCCGGCTATGACAGCGCCTCGGGAATCCTGGGCGAATTGTCGATCGAAGAAAAGAACTTCATGGGCCGCGGGCAGTACGTGAAGGCTTCGGTCGGAGCCAGCCTTGGCGGTAACACCGCTGAATTTGCCTTTACGGAGCCGCATTTCGCAGGGCTTAATCTGAGCGCCGGCATCGACATTTACCGGCATGTCACCGATGAATCGGCTACGTCCGTCTACGGAACCACCAGCACCGGCGGCCAGTTGCGGCTCGGTCTGCCGCTAACTCGCGACCTCAATGCGACATTGTTCGCGGGTGTGGAGCAGACCGCTGTTGCAGACGCGTCTAGCCCGCTCTCCGAAGTTCTTTGCGGGCCCGCTCCTTGCGCCAGCGGGGCGAATGGCTTGACGTTCAACAAAGCTTGGGTTGGGTACGGCCTGAACTACAACACGCTGGATGATCAGCAGCACCCGACCCAAGGCGTGATCGCGAGCCTCAATCAGCAATATGTCGGCTGGGGCTACAACTACCTCAAGACCGAAGGCAAGGCGCGGCTGTTCATGCCGATCATGCCGGATGCCGGGATTGTCGGAAGCCTGAAGCTGCAGGGTGGAATCATCAACGACTTTGGGGGCAACCTCAATCCGATTGAGGCCTTTGGTTACGGCAGTTCCATCGTCCGCGGATTCGCACCTGGAATGATGGGGCCAACTTATCTCGGCACGGACACTACAGCTGAGTCTCTTGGTTTTACCGGTTACGCTGCGGCGTCCGCGGAGGCTCGGTTCCCGATCCCGATGCTGCCCGAAACTTACGGATTGAGCGGCGCCATCTGGGCCGATGCCGCATACATCTCGGGCCAGTCGACGTCGTTGCCCGCCGACACCGGTTCCTTCGAACAGCCCTTCAAGAGCTCGGTGGGCGCCTCCATCATCTGGGACTCGCCGTTCGGACCGTTGCGCGGCGACTTCGCACTGCCGCTCACCTACTCGGACAACGAGAAGGCTCACCTTCAGTACTTTGCCTTCACGATCAATCAGTTGCTCTGACACTGTCGGCATGAAACAATCGGGGAGCCGCGGAATATGTTCCGCGGCTCCATTCATTTGGCCGGGCCGATGGTCGACACCCGATTTCACAGTTTTGCCGGGCCCATCCCGCTTGGGCATCTCCTACTGGCGGTGGAGTTTCCGCATTCCCTGGAGGATGCCGGCCCCCTTATCGAAGGCGTCGAAGAACTGCACCTCGCCGGTCCCGGACACCTGGCCCTGGCATCACAGGGGAGCTATCGCGACGCGCTTCAGTTGACCCGTGCCGGTGCGGTGGTCGTGGCGGAAGCCATGGTCGCCGACGTCCCCCCGGGCACGCTGGCTGTCGTCGCGCAGGATCCGCACGCGCTCTTCGTCGAGGTGTTGGACCGCCTTTATCCCTCGAGCACGAGCAGCAAGGTGACGGGTATATTGGCCCCTCGCGCGACTGCGCCCTTGATGGAAGCCGGCGTTGAAATCGGGCAAGGCGCGGTTCTGGGGCCTGGCGTCGAGATCGGCCGCGGTTCGGTGATCGGACCCAATACCGTCGTCGGTGCAGGCGTCACTATTGGCCGCAATGCGGTGATCGGATCCAATTGCAGCATCGAGTGCTCCTACCTCGGCAATGACGTCGTTGTGCATTCTGGCGCACGGATCGGAACGGAGGGATTTGGCTGGCTCGGTCTGGGGAGAACCAACCGCAAGATTCCTCAGCTCGGTCGGGTGATCGTGCAGGACAATGTCGAGGTCGGCGCCAATTCGACCATCGACCGCGGCGCATTGGGTGACACCGTAGTGGGGCAGGGCACCAAGATCGACAATTTGGTGCAGATTGGCCACAACTGCCGGATAGGGCGGAATTGCCTGATCGCCGGCACCGCGGCGCTAGCCGGCTCGACTATTGTCGAAGACGGGGTAATGTTTGGGGGTGGCGCAGCCTCCAGCGGCCACTTGACCATCGGCGCCGGGAGCGTCTTAGCTGCCCGCACGCTGGTGACCAAGGATTTGCCGGCGGGCTCACATGTGGCCGGTTATCCCGCGCAAGAAATGCAAGCGTGGCGAAGGGGAATCGCGACGCTCAGACGCTTGAGCAGAAGGACCGAAAGTGGACGTTAGAGACGAGATCAGGCCGACACCTCCGACGCTGGAAGCGATGGATATCGGCGAGATTCTCAAGGTGCTGCCGCACCGGTACCCGTTCCTCATGATCGACCGCATCATTGACATCAACGGCGACGAGTCCGCCATCGGGATAAAGAACGTCAGTGTCAACGAACCGATCTTCCAAGGACATTTCCCCGGCGAGCCGATCTTCCCGGGCGTCCTCATTATTGAAGGGATGGCGCAGACCGCTGGTGCGATAGCGATCGCGGCCGACCGGGGAAGGGGACGGCGCGTCGTCTATCTGCTGACCATCGACAAGTGCAAGTTCCGCAAGCCGGCTGTTCCCGGCGATCGCATCGAATACCACATTCGGAAAATACGCCGGCGCAACAACATGGGCTGGTTCGAGGCGCGGGCCATGGTTGGCTCGACGCTGATCGCGGAAGCCGAAGTCGGCGCCATGGTCACCGAAAGCGCCTGATGTCCTCGCAAGTCCACTCCACGGCCATTGTCGAGGCCGGAGCCTCGCTGGGAGAGGGTGTCAAAGTCGGGCCATTCAGCATTGTCGGCCCGGACGTGACATTGGGAGACGGTGCGGAGCTTGTCTCGCATGTCGTCGTGACCGGCCGGACCAGCATTGGACCGCGGTCAAAAGTCTATCCGTTCGCGTCTCTCGGCCATCAGCCGCAGGACCTGAAGTATGCCGGGGAGCCGAGCCGTCTCGCTATTGGCGCCGACACGACAATTCGTGAGCACGTGACCATCAATCCTGGAACCGCCGGTGGCGGAATGCAGACGCGGATTGGTGATCATTGCCTGTTGATGATTGGCGTTCACATAGGCCACGATTGCCGAGTGGGCGACCACGTCATCCTCTCCAACAACGCGGGCCTTGCCGGCCACTGCCAAGTCGATGATTTCGCGATCCTCAGCGGGCACGCCGGCGTAACCCAATATGTACACGTCGGCGCTCATGCCTTTGTTGGGGGCATGACCAAAGTGGAGAAGGACGTCATTCCATTCGGCACCGTGATCGGGAACCCTGCCGCTCTGTCGGGGATCAATCTTGTCGGGCTCAAGCGCCGCGGCTTTGATCGCGAGGCCATTCACAAGCTTCGCGCCGCGTACCGCCTCATCTTCTCAAGCGAAGGCACCCTGCGCGAGCGCGTCGAGGACGCAGCGTCCTACTTTTCAGATGAGCCTCTCGTGCAGGACGTGGTGCGGTTCGTTCTCGATGCCAAGGACAAGCCGCTCACCCTGCCGCGGAACGGCCAGACGGAGGCGTGATGATCGGCCGTCTGACCCTGATCGCGGGGTCGGGCGGACTGCCGCCTCTTGTGCTTGCCTCGGCCCGTCGCATGGGCGCTGCCATACAGGTCATCGATCTTGCGGGGCGGAGCGACCTCGACGGCGAGGCTAACCTGCAGCTGCCAATAGGTAACGCCAAGGCAATTTCGGACGCCGTGATTGCTTTTCGGTCGACCCACCTTGTCGCGGCGGGCGGCATTTCAATCTCAGATGGCGACCGCCAGTCGATCGCCGACGCACTCGGTCTGCCGGGCCGCCTAGCGCGTTCGCTTGGAGACGTAGCGTTGGCGTTCGCCTTCTTCGCGCATTTCCGCCTGGCTGGAGTTCGCGCGATTGGAGCGCACCAGGTCGTCGCGGACCTGCTCGCTCCCGAAGGACAATTCGCGGGTCCGGCAGTTCACCCGGGGATGATGGCCGATGGCCGCCGCGGACTTGCAGCAGCTCGAGCTGTGGGCAAGATCGACCTGGGCCAGTCTGTCGTCATGTCCGGTGGCCGTCCGATCGCCGCCGAAGACGCTGAGGGAACCGATGCGCTCCTCCTTCGGGTTGCGCGGCAACGGGACGCCGGAAGGGTAGGCGACGGAGGCGCCGCGCTGATCCTTGCAAAAGCGATGAAGCCACACCAGCCAAGGTTTGTGGACCTGCCCACCATTGGTCCGCAGACGATCGACAACGCCGCGGTGGCTGGCATTGCCGCCATTTTCGTGGAAGCGGGCCGCAGCCTCGTCATGGATCGGGCACAGGTCGCAGAAAGGGCGTCCGCGACTGGTATTTCTGTACTCGGCATGCGCCATGGCTGAGCCGTTCCGGTTGTTTATCGTAGCCGGGGAGCCCTCCGGCGATCGGCTTGGCGCGGAACTCCTTAAGCGGTTGCGCATCGAAACCTCGGTACAGCCTGTCGGAGTAGGTGGGCCGGAGCTGGAGGGAGAGGGACTGAAGTCGCTCTTTCCGATGTCCAACCTCTCGGTCATGGGCATCACCGACGTGCTGATGCGGCTGCCTCTGCTCTATCTGCGAATGCAGCAGACGGTGCAGGCCATCCGAGGAATGCGTCCCGACCTAGTGCTTCTCATCGACTCCCAGGTGTTCTCCGAAAGCGTGGCGCGACGGCTTCGGAAGGCCGGGTATCGCGGCAAGATATTGCTCTATGTTGCGCCATCTGTCTGGGCGTGGAAACCGGAGCGCGCGCCCAGGCTCAGGCCACTCTACGATGAGATTCTAGCTGTGCTCCCCTTCGAGCCCATGGCCATGAAGCACCTGGGTGGGCCCAGAACCACATATGTGGGCCATCCCGCGCTGCAGCAAAGCCAGTTCAGGGAACGTCAACCGGAGACCGGACCTCTGCTGCTGCTTCCCGGCAGCCGTGCAGGAGAGCTGCGGCGGCATCTGCCACTCATGCGGGAAATCGCCCTCGCGGCGCGCGGTCACCCGCGGATCACCGAGCTCGTCCTTCCCACCGTCCGCAATCAGCTCGCGGTCGTGTCCTCCGTGGTGAGCAAGTGGGACCTGCCGGTGCGCGTCACCGCAAACGCCGACGAA
>Ga0068853_100000348_pt1 | contig 32293 bp, 26 predicted proteins | sample KBSCornC32_FD_65655 | JGI IMG/M metagenome (GOLD analysis project Ga0068853, IMG submission 65655) | Corn rhizosphere microbial communities from Kellogg Biological Station, Michigan, USA - KBS Corn C3-2 | ecosystem: Host-associated > Plants > Roots > Rhizosphere > Soil ... | reverse complement strand
GTGCGGCGGGTGCCACGACATCGTGAACGGACATGGCGTGGCGCTCGAGCGCACGTTCGCCGAGTGGCAGGGAACGCTGTTCGCGATCCCTCCCCACGGCCTGACCTGCGCCGGCTGCCACATGTCGGGGCGTGACGGGCTGGCCGCGACGACGGGGACGAAGACGCGCCGGATCCACGATCACGGCTTCCCGGCCGTCGACGTGGTCCTGTCCTCCTTTCCCGGCGCCGATCGCGTCGCGCAAGAGGCCGCCGTGCAGACCGCGCTCGACACCACGTTGCAGGGCACCATCTGCCTGGATGACGCGAGCCGGAGGATCATCGTGGGCATCGACAACGTCGGGGCGGCCCATGCCTGGCCGAGCGGCGCTTCGCAGGATCGGCGGGCCTGGGTCCAGGTGACCGCGTGGGTGGGCGACCGCGTCGTCCATCGCAGCGGCCTCGAGCCCGGCGAGACCACGGCGACCGCGGCTGATCCGGATCTGTGGGTGATACGGGACTGCATCTACGGCGCCGACGGCGGTGAGGTGCACATGTTCTGGGAGGCGACGAGCTATCTGACCAACGCGCTCCCGGGGCCGGTCCTGCCCGACGTTCGCGATCCGACGAGCCTGGTCCGGACGCACCTCAAGAAGACGTTGCCGGCCGAGCCTCGCACGCTGTCGGAGCTCCCCGATCGGATCACGCTCGAGGTGTACCTGAAGGCCATCGGCGACGAGGTCCTGGAGTCGTTGGTGACCTCCGGGGATCTGGCGCCGTCCGACGCGGCCGCCGTTCCGACGTTCCGCATGGGCGGGCTCGGCCCCGTCACGTGGACGCGCGCCACCGCGACGTCGTACATCGACGGCTCCCCCGACCGCCGACTCGCCTGCGTCAGCTCGGGCACGTACACGCCGATGATCAACATCACCGAGGGCAAGAGCCACGCCCACTGCCCCGCGCCGCCGCCGCCCGCTCCCTGAGCACGGGCGATGACTTCGGGCACCAGCCGCGATCCCGCCGCGTGCCCGAGGTCGGAGTGCCGGGCGGTCAGCCGGGGATGCAGATCGGGAACGTCGCCGTCTCGGGCGCCGGCGCGCCGGCAGCACCTCCGGCGCCGGCAGCCTCGACGGCCGGTTGGATCTCGAATTTCACGTTCCACAGCCCCGCCATCCACAGATACAGCGGCTCGACGTCGTAGGTGCCGGGCTCGATCGAGGTGACGACGACGTCGAGCGTGCCGTGGTTGGGGTGGTCCGGCATGCGCGGCGTGACCTTGATGGTCGCGCCGTCCGGAGGGGTTCCGGTCGCGACGTCCGTGATCCGGACCGTCCAGACGTTGGTCCCCTTGGCCGGCGCCTGCGAGCGCGGCACGCCGTTCTTGTCGGCGAAGGTGCTGTCGAGCACCGTGAGGGCGAAGACACCGCCGCTCGAGTCGAGCGTCATGCCCTTGGCGTACGGGATGGCCCGCGTCTCGTCCGCGCACGAGTAGAACTCGGCATCGGACGGCCCGGCCGTCATCGGATCGCTGTGACACCCGACAGCGGCCCCGGCGGCGAGCACCAGCGCGCCGACGCCTGCGCCGGTCAGCGACGCATGAGGAAACCTGATTCCGCGCATCGTCGCGGTAAGGTTACCACCTGGGGCTTCAGGCGCCGCCACCCGCGCCGGCCGTGCCGCCGCCCGCCCCTCGACCCGCCGTCCCGGCCGTCCCGGCCGTCCCGGCCCCGCCGCCGCCGGAAGGCGAGCCCGCCCCGCCACCCGCGCCGCCGCCCGCCGCGCCGCCGGAGCCCGTTCCCGCGGCGCCGCCTTCAGCGCCCGACTCGCCAGCCGCTCCCGTCGCACCGCCCGTGGCGGAGGAACCGCCGGTCCCGCTCATGCCCGCCGTGCCCTGAGCGCCTCCGCTCGCAGGCGGCACCGTGTTGCCTCCCGTTCCCGTCGAGGTCGCGATGGAGGTGCACTCGCAGATCGCGCCCGCGGTCGGGTTCAGGCAGCCCGACTGGCAGGTCAACCCGTCGGCGCAGTCGGACGCGATCTGACAGCGCTCACCCGCGCCCTGCTTGCACCCGACGGCCAGCAGACCCGCCAGCCCCGCGACCAGGATCACCACGCGCCGGCGCCGCGTCGGCGCTGCCGCTGCCGCGGGCGAGAAAAAGCGAGACCGAGCGAGGCTGTTCGTCGTCATGGGGGGTCCGGTTAACACGCCGACATCGGGGCGTCCACTGTCGGCGCTGCTAGGACCGATCGGCCCGGCGCCGGGTTGCCCGCGCAACGCTCACGAGGAAAAGACCCCGCGGGTTCCCCGCAACATCGTGTCGCGGCCGACGAAATTCGGATACGGTTTCGACATGCGTCCCCTCCCCCGTCCTCGCTCGCGGCAGCTCCCCCTCGGTCCCCTCGTCGCGCTCGGCGCCGTCGGGCTGGCGATCTGTTCCGCCGGGGCGGTGCCGGCCGCCTTCGCCGCAGACGCGGGGGGTGGCGCCGCCGGAGCCACCGGCGTCGCGGCGCCCGCCGCCGCCCCGCGCGCAGCGCCCGCCCCACCGGCGACCCCGGCCGCGGCGCCGCCGGCGGCAACCGCCAAGGGGAAGGCGGCGCGCGGCAACAAACGTCCGAGTGCGACCGAGAAGGATGCGCGCGCGTTCCTGGACCTCGTCGTACCGCTCGTCATTCCGGCGACCACCGTCGACGGCGACGTGGCGTGGACGGCGGCCACCGACGTCACCCCCGAGCACACCGGCGCGCGCGCAGGCGCCGACCGGACGCTGGCCGCGGTGTCTGGGGCGCGCGTCCTCATCGAACGCTGCAAGGCCCTGCTGGCGCACGAGAAGGATCTGGACGAGGTGACGGCCCGCCAGCTCCGGCGCCTCCTGCTGGCCGCGGCCGAGGCGCCGGGCACGATCCCCGAGGTGGTCACGAAGCGCGTCGAGGCCGAGGCGCACCAGGCCGCCTTGCAGGACGGCTTCACCTTCTGCCTGCAGGGAAAGCCGGGAGGCGGCGGGTGCGCGCGCCCCGGCAGCGCGAACGACATCGACAACCTCCTGCTCAAGTCGCGCGATCTCGGCGAGCGCCAGCGGATCTGGACGGCGTCCAAGGAGATCGGGCGCCCGCTGAAGCCGGGCCTGGTGGAGCTGCAGAAGCTGCGCAACCAGGTCGCCCGCGAGATGGGCTACTCCTCGTTCTTCGGGCTGCAGGTCGCCGACTACGGCATGACCGTCAAGGAGATGATGGCGCTGCTCGACGCCACGCTCGACACCACGCGGCCGCTCTACGAGGGGCTGCATTGCTACGCGAAGAACGCGCTCGCCAAGCGCTACGGCAAACCGGTGCCGGTCACGATCCCGGCGCACTGGATCGGCAACCGATGGGCGCAGCGCTGGCCCGGCCTGATCGAGGAGGCCAACCTGGACTCCTACTTCAAGGGAGCCAAGCCCGAGACCATCGTGAAGAGCGCGGAGTCTTTCTACACGTCCCTCGGGTTCTCGCCGCTGCCCGACTCGTTCTGGAAGAAGTCGGATCTGTACCCGCTCGAGGCCACGGCGCCGCGCAAGAAGAACGCCCACGCCTCCGCCTGGCACGTCGACCACGCGGAGGACGTCCGCTCGCTGATGAGCGTCGAGGCCAACGAGCAGTGGTTCGGCACCGCCCACCACGAGCTGGGCCACATCTATTACTTCCTGTCGTACAGCCGGCCCGAGGTCCCGCTCTTGCTGCGCGAGGGGGCGAACCGCGCGTTCCACGAGGCGGTGGGCGAGCTGGCGCGGCTGGCCAGCTCGCAGACGCCCTACCTGCACAAGGTCGGCGTCCTGCCCGCGTCGGTGAACCCCGATCCCAAGGGCTGGCTGCTGCAATCGGCGCTCGATTCGATCGTGTTCCTGCCGTTCTCGGCGGGGACCATGAGCCACTTCGAGCGGGACCTCTACGAAGAGGAGCTCCCGCCCGCCGAGTGGCAGAAGCGCTGGTGGGAGTACGTGGCTCGCTATCAGGGGGTGGTCCCGCCGGCGGCCCGGCCCGATGACGCGTGCGACGCGTGTACGAAGACGCACATCAACGACGATCCGGCCCAGTACTACGACTACGCGCTGGCGGCGCTCATCAAGTTCCAGCTCCACGATCACATCTGCACGAAGATCTTGAAGCAGGACGTGCGCGCCTGTGACTACTCGGGGCAGAAGGCGGTCGGGGATTTTCTGCGCGGGATCCTGGCGCTGGGCGCGACGCGTGACTGGCGGACCGTCATCAAGGAAGCGACGGGAGAGGACATCTCGCCGCGCGCGCTCATGGCCTTCTACGAGCCGCTGGTCGCCGATCTGGCCGGCCGCAACGCGGGGCGCGATTGCCGGCTCGGGCAGTAGCGGCCGCCCTGGCCGCGGTGCTCGGCAGCGTCGTCGGCCCGACCCCGACGCCGCTCGGGCAGCGTCCACCACCGAGCGGTGACGACGCGCCGTTGACGGTCCCGCCGCGCGCCGGCTCCGTGCCTCCGCGCGGCGCGCCCGACCAGGCGAGCGGCGATGGCGCCGACGAGCCGGCGAGCGCGAAGCAGCGCGGCGTCGCGCTCGGGATGTTCGCCGAGGACGTCGGCTTCTCGTACACGCCCCTCCTGCGCGAGATCGCCGCGCTCGGGGCCACGCACGTGTCGCTGGTCGTGCCGATCTACCAGACCGACGGCCGCTCGGCCGATCTGCACCTGCACACGCGCTTCTCGCCGACCCTGGAGCTGGTCGCCGACACCGTGCGGGCGGCGCGTCGCGAGCACCTGGAGGTCACCCTGTTCCCCATCGTCCGGCTCCTGCACCCGAAGGACGGCGAGTGGCGGGGCACGCTGGCGCCGCGCGACCGGCGAAGGTGGTTCGACGCCTACGCCGAGGTGCTGGGCGACATCGCCGCCGTCGGGGCGCAGACCGGCGCCACCCGACTGGCGGTCGGCAGCGAGCTGTCGTCGCTCGACGACGATCTCGGGCACTGGAAGCCGCTGGTCGAGCGCATCCGGGCGGTCTTCCCGGGCAAGCTGCTCTACTCCGCCAACTGGGACCACTATCGCCAGGCTGGTCTCTTCGATCTCGTCGACGAGGACGGCGTGGTCGCGTACTTCCCTCTCCGAGAGAGCGCCAAGGTCGACCTGACCGACGGGGGGCTCGAGGCCGCCTGGCGCCGTCACAAGCAAGAGCTGCTCGATTGGCACGCCGGACGGGAACACCCGTTGATCCTCACCGAGCTCGGCTACCGTTCGCGCGCCGGCAGCACCATCGCGCCGTGGGACGAGAGCGGCGGCGGTACGCCCGAACCGAACGAGCAGCGCCGCGCCTTTGCGGCCTTTCGGCGAGCGTGGTCCGGGGAGCGACGCCTCGGCGGCGTCTACGTCTGGAACTGGTACGGGTGGGGAGGGCAACACAGCACCGGCTACACGCCGCGAGGCAAACCCGCCGAGGGCGAGGTCAAGGAGCTCCTCGCCGAGTGACGGCCGGGGACGAGGCCCCCGCGGGCGGCCCTGTCCTCACGGAGTGTTCGGGGCCTGGCTTTCCTTGTTGCCGGGTCCGGCGGTGCCGCCGGGAGACGGGACCCCCGGCTTCTTCTTGGTCGTCTTCTTCGGGGCCGCGGGGGGAGGTTCGGCCGGCGGGGCCGCGCCTGCCGCCATCACGCCGGTCACCAGGTTGCCGATGCCGGTCAGGCACGAGGGAGGCACCGTTAGGTCGAGCGTGATGACCCGCCCGGACGGGTCGCCCGTCACGCCGCCGAAGATCGGCATCGGCCCCTTCGCCATCGACGCCACGGCCTTGACGCGCGGATCGACGTCCTTGCCGACCAGCGTGCCCGCGAAGGCGAGCGCCTCGCGCAGGTCGGCGTAGGAGTAGAGCGACCGCCCGCCTTGCATCGAGATGGCCTCGGCCACGTCGCCCGCCGGCGCCTGAGTCTTTCCCGAGAGGATGTCGGTCAAGCGGGCCTTGGCGCCCGGCCCTGCCGCGAACACCAACCTCCGCTTGTCGACGCTGTCCCCGGCGTCGTTCATGACCGCGGCGAAGACGTCGAGGCCCTTCGCTCCGATGACCTTCTTCATGATGCCCTTCGGATCGTTGGGCCACACGGGCAACACGGTCCAGGACGCCGCCCGGCGCTTGCCGATGGAGACGTTCCGCCCCTGGTTGACCTTGATCTCCACGGCCGCGCCGGTCACCTCGGGTCGAAGCAAGGCTGCCATCGCGGCCCGATCGGTGGCCAGGAGAGCGGCCTCGATCCGGGCCGCCGCCGCCGCATCCTTGATCGGGTAGGCGAGCTCGAACGAGAGTCCCGGCTGGAACCTCCCCAGCATCGACAACGAGCCGGTCAGCCCTTCGATGAGAGCGTCGAGCAGCTTGCCGGCGGCCACCACGTCCTTGCCCGGCCCCTTCCCCTTGGCGTCCTTGATCGGCAAGCGGCCCCGCTGCCGCTGCAGCTGCTCCAGCGTGCGCCCCGGATAAGACGACGTCAGCGCCAGCCCGGCGTCGCTCTTGCCGACGAGCAGGGGATCGATGGGCGCCGGAGCGACGTGGCGGCCCACCGCCTCGAGGGTCGAGCCGGCCCGCGGGTGCAGGCGGGCCAGAAACACCACGCCCTTGTCGGCCTTCAGATCGAGGGCGATCTCCGCCGTGGCCACGTCGGCCGCGTAAGAGACCATCTGCTGGAGCTGGGCGCGCGCCTCGTCACCCAGCTTGTTCCCCGAGGCCGCGGAGCGATCCTCGATGAGGGCGCGAAACGTCTCGAGGGCGGTCTTCACGTCGGTCCCGGAGGACAGGGCGAGGCCATCGGAATAAAGGACCACCTCGACGTCGTCCTTGACGGGGCGTCGAGCCTCGATGGCGAGGTTGGCCGCGCGGGACATCCCCGCCTCGGAGTCGGCGAACACCAGCACGTTGCCGACAGGCATGAACCAGCCTTCGCCGTTGCGCGGCGTCTGGATCTGCCAGACCGGCCCCCGGCGCGCCGTCACGGTGCCGAGCGAGGACAGGAACTTGGGGACGTCGGTTCCGGCCTTCACGGTGAAGGTGAACGCGCCCTTGGCCGTCTCGCCGTGCCCGGAGGCGACGATCGCGCCCGAGATGGGCGCCGCGAGGTCGAGCTGGACGGCGATCTCCGGGGGCACGCCGAGCTGATTGAGCGCCATCTCGCGCACCGCTGCCCTGTCCAGCGGCAACGGCACGGCCTGTCGCGCGAGGGCGAGGCCTGAGTCGAGCGCGCGCTCCAACGTCGGCGCGACGACGGTCGCCACCACGGAGGCGCGGGCGACGTCGACGGGCAACAGGATCACAGGCGGCGGGGGCGGCGGCGCGGGCGGCGGCGGCTGCGTGGCGACCGCTTGCGGGGTCCTGGGTGGCGTCGGCGCGCCCGCGCAGGAAACGCAGGCCGCGATCGCTCCCGCGAGAGCCAAACGCGCGACGATGGTCTCGGCGGCGGAGCGCGGGGAGCCGGTTCGCTCCCTGCCCTGGCGACGCTCCGTGAGCGACGACGAAATCCCCGGCGGATTGAACATCGGCGCAGGATAAGGCAGAGCCGCGCAACTTGAAACTGATGAAACCGACGCGCCCCGAAAGCCGAAACGAAGTTGCGAAAGCGTCGTTCCCTTTGCTAGCGTTTCGGCCAGTGACTACGATCGGACTGTCGGTGGGGCGGAGGGGCTTCGCCTTTCTCATGCCGATCCTCCTGCCGGTCTCCCTGGCGATTTGGGTGAGCTGCTCGTCGTCCAGCGCGCGCGACAAGAACTATGACTCGGGCCTGGGCCAGGACTTCCGGCCCGACCTGGGCGCGGGCGGCGCCGCGGGAGGCGGAGCCGGCGAAAGCGGAGCCGCCGGATCGCCTGGCACCGCTGGCGTCTCGGGTGAAGCCGGCGCGTCCGGTGGCGACGTCGGCGGCGCAGGCGGAGGTGGGGGACAGGGCGGCGTCGCGGGCGCTCCTTCGGGTGGCGCGGGCAGCGCGGGCTCGGCCGGCGCGGCCGGGTCTTCCGGCGTGACCCTGGGCGCTCGGCGTGACACCCGCTCCCCCTGGGCTGGACAATCCAGCGGAGCATCCTTATTCGTGTTCGGGCTCGCCGGAACATTCGCGGCCAGACCCGTAGAGAATGAGTGGACGGGGCTGCCCGGACCACGGAAGATACCCCCGCATCACGATGGCCGTACGTCCCGGCCGGTCCAGGTTCACACGGAGAGTTGAAGGAAGGAATGCAGGTCGTCTGCTCCAATTGCCAGCTCAGTTTTCAGGCGCCCGAAGGCGCTGCCGGTCTGGTGTGCCCCATCTGCCGGAGCCCCCTCAGCGCCCCGGAGGGCGGCGGCGAAGCAGCCGCCCCTCCGACCAAGCAGGTGCTCGAGTGGTCGGGCGGCAGCCTCGATGATCTCGTCGCGCTGCTGAGCGCGCCCGCCTGGTCGGCGCGAATCGAGGTCCTCACCGCGGGGAACGGCACCCTCGCGGGCGAGGTCCACGTGATCGCCGGTGGTGTGTCGGACGCCCTCTTCGACGGCAAGTCCACCCACGACGCTCTCGACAAGCTTCGCGCCGTGAAGGGCGCGCGGTTCCGCGTCGAGCCGCGCCTGCCGAATCCCGCGAACGGCGACCTGTCCGTCCCCGGCCCCGATCAGGGCAAGCTCGAAGAGCGGCCCCTCGCGACCCTCATGCGGTACTGCGAGGAGTTCGTGCTCACCGCCAGCATCGAGGTGTGGCGCGCGAGCGAGAACGCGAAGGTCGAATATCGACGCGGTGAGATCGTGGGCGTGACGGTCGGCGGCATCGACGCCCCCGAACGGCTCGCCGAGGTCATGAAGTGGGCGTCGGGCAGCTACCGTCTGATCGCGCCGAAGCTGACCCTCCCCGAGACCGCGCCCAAGGCGGCGGCCCCGGCCGCGGTGGTCGCACCGCGCTCGTCGGGCGCCCCCAGCAAGACGATCTTCGGGATGCCCGCGCTCGACCCGGCGGCCATCGCGGCCGCCGCCGAGAAGGCGCGCCAGGCCAAGTCGGGGAACTCGGGGCCGGTGGCGTCGCCCGGTCTGCCACCACCGGCGGTCCAGGCTCCGCAAGCGGTCAAGTCGACGCCCGCGAAGCCGACGCCCGCACCGGCGGCCGTGACGCCCTCCGCGCCGGCGGTCCAGGCGGCGCGTGCCACCACGACCACCGCGGTCGTCCCCCCCGCCGGCCAGACGCCGGCCGCCTCTCCGGCCGCGGCGCGCGCGACCGCCGCTGCCGCGAGCGCCAACAAGACCATCTTCGGCGTGGCGCCCCCCGCCGCGGCCGCGACCTCGCCGTCGGGCGCCGCCCGGGCCAGCTCGCCTGGAACCCCGGCCGTGTCGTCCTCGACGCCGGCGCCGACTCCGGCTGCCGCGCCGGAGAAAGCCGCTCGGGCCGCCGCCGCTGGCGCCGAAAAGGCGCCCGAAAAAGCAGCCGAAAAAGCCGCGGAGAAAGCAGCCGCCGAGAAAGCGGTCGAAAAGGCCGTCGAAAAGGCGCCCGAGAAGGCTGCCGAGAAGAAGGTCGAGAAGTCGTCTGAGAAAGCGGCCGAGAAGGCGCAGCACAAGCAGCCGCGCACGCCCGCCGCTGCCGCCGGCGAGGACGCCACGGTCCCCACCAAGCGCCCCAAGGGATCGAAGGGGACGCCGGTCTGGACCTACATCGGCGTGGGCTTCTTCTTCGGGTTGGCGTTGCTCGGGGTGTATCGGTTGGTGATGGTGCTCGCCCACTGATCGGCCGCCGCCTTGTTCGCGCGCATCGCCGACGTCTATCGCCGCACGCGCAAGCCGAAGGACCTGCTATGGAACCGGTTCGTGGCGCGGCCCCTCGCGGCGGTCGTGCTCGTGCCGCTCCAGGGGACGCGGGTGACGCCGAACCAGGTCACGCTCGGCACGCTGGTGCTGTTCGTGGCGGCGGCCGGCGTGCTGGCGCTGGACGGTCGCTGGGTCGGGTTGCTCATCGGCATCGGCCTGCTCGAGCTCGCCTACGTCTTCGACTGCGTCGACGGCCAGCTCGCCCGCCTGCGCGGCACCTCCACGCCCATCGGCGCGCATCTGGACTTTCTGATGGACGAGCTGAAGGCCTTCTTGCTGGTCGCAGCGGTCGCCGTGCGGCTCTGGCGCGGCGATCCGGCCGATGTCAGGGACCGCTGGTTGCTGGAAGGCCTGCTCGCGCTCGTCGCCGTCGCGTCCGCCATCAGCCTCACCACCTTCCTGCGCCGGCCCGAGTACGCGGCGTCGACGGGAGCGGTGGTCGGCCAAGGCCGCGGTGACTACAGCGGCGGCGTCAAATCGGCCGAAGCCTCCGCGTCCGGGCCGGCCGCCGGCGCTGCTTCGGGCGAGGAGACCGCGCCGCCGCGCGGCTCGGCGCTCTCGCCCAAGCGGCTCGTCGAGGCGGCGGGCAGCTTCGTCGTTCACTATCCGAGCTACATCGTCTTTGTGGCAATCTTCGATCGCATGGACGTGTTCCTGCACGCTTACCTGCTGGTCAACGCCGCTCACGTCGGCCGCTCGCTGCTGGGCATCACCTGGAAGCTGGGCCGGAGGGCGGCGTGAAGGCCATCATCGTGGCGGCCGGACGCGGGCGGCGTCTCGGCCCGGAGACCTCGGAGATCCCGAAGTGCATGGTCTCGGTCGGCGGCAAGCCCATCCTGCATCGGCAGGTCGAGGCGCTGGCGGCGGCTGGCATGACGGAGCTCGTGATCGTGCGCGGCTATCTGGGCGACCGCATCGCCGTGCCGGCGGCGCTCGTCGCCTCGGGCGTCACGGTCCGATTCGTCGAGAACCCCGAGTGGGCCGACAACAACATCCTGGCGTCCCTGTTCTTCGCGGACGCCGAGATGGACGGCGGCTTCCTGTTTTCCTACTCGGACATCGTGTTCGCGCCCGCCCACGCACGCCTGGCGGCAGCCTCGACGGATGACGTGGGCCTCGTGATCGATCGGTTGTGGCGCGACACCTACGTCGGACGCGGCTTGCACCCGATCTCGGAGGCCGAGCTGGCCTCGGTGGTGGACGGTCCCGCGGGGCCGCGGGTCGATCGCGTCGGGAAGACCGTCGTCCCCGCCGACGAGGCGGTCGGCGAGTTCATCGGCCTGGCGCGGTTCTCGGCGGCCGGGGCCCGCGCCTTGCGCGGCGTCTGGACCCGCGCGCGTCAAGGCGGCCTGGAGGCGCCGTTCGGCCGGGCGGCGCGCTTGCGACAGGCGTACCTGTCGGACGCGCTGAACGCGCTGGCCGACGAAGGGACCCGCCTTCGTCCCCTGTTCATCGACGGGCGATGGCGCGAGATCGACACCGAGGAAGATCTGTCGCGCGCGCACGCGGTCGTGAACGACTGGCGCGATTGAAGACGCGAGGCGGACGCGAGGGACGACACGTGAGGTGCGGAGGATCGTTCGCCGCGAAGCCGTCATGACCGACCCCTCTTTTCCCGGGCCGCCGCCCTCCCCGGCCGAACCCGATCATTGGCTCCACCGGCTAGGCCCCGACGAGTGGCTGCGCGCGGCCGACCACGAGCTGGCGCTGTGCGCGGAGGCGCTCCACCGGCGCGCGGTCCGCCCCGGCGTGACACACGCGCGCCGCGCCGCCGGGATGGCCTGGAACGCTGTGCTCGCGAAGGCCGTCTCCGTCGCAAGCGCGGGCTCCGACTCGCGCGCGGAGGACCACCCCGCGGTGGTGCGCTACGGCCGCAGCTACATGGATCACGTCAAGGCGCTGGCCGACGACGCCGCGAGCGACGACGGCGTCCCCGACGAGGCCCGCGCCGCGGCCCGGATCCTGCGCGACACGCCGCCCGCTCCGCCCGAATTGATCACGCTCGGCAAACCCGACCTTCGCGCGCTGGAAGCCGCGCGAACGCTGGTCGACTACGCGCGCGTCCGCGCGACCGCCTGAAGCCCTCATGGCCCTGAACGTGATCGTCGACGTCGACGTTCAGGGCCACGTTTGCGGGGGTTGGTTTCTTACTTCTTCTGGTCGCAGTCCGTCTTGATGACGGCGCCCGAGGCGTCGACACACACCGTGCACTTCTGGCCGGCGGCGTCGACGGTCGCCCTGCACTGCACGTCGTTGGCGGGCTGCGCCTGGCAACACACCAGGATCACCTGGCGAGTCGACTGACCGTCCTCGCAGGTGTCCGCGAACCGCAGGTCGCTCAGCACGGCGCCGCGCGCGGCGCACAGCTCGGTGCTGCTCGCCTTCCAGGTCGAGAACGGGATGCATTCACCCTTCTCGCCCGTCACGGGGACATTCTCGCAGCTCGAGGTGCCGGCGTTGCCGCCACCGCCGCAGGTCCGCTCGATGCACGAGACGCCGCCCTTGTCGCACTGGCACGTGCTGCAGCCGTCTTTGCCGGGGAAGCTCGACCCCATCGGGTAGGGCTTTCCGGCGTAGTCGCAGGTCCCGCCCGGGGCGGGCGGCGACGAGTGATCGCCGGAGTGCTTCAGGATGTCGTCGACCAAGGACTGCCAGTCGCCACAACCGGCGCCGCCGACCGCGAGGACAGTCGTCACGGCGAGGAAGGGCATGGACGCGAGCGGGGAAATGCGCATGGGTTTCTCCTTGCAAACGGATCGGGTGGGTTGAGGGCCCCGGCGCCGCGAGCCTCCGCCCGGGCGACGGGGATGGCGGGACCAGCCGGGCCGGCCGCATCGGGACCGGAGGGATCGCATTGTTTTCCCCCGGTTGGAGCCCCCCCGCGCCCGAATGTTCACGCGTCAGGAACGCGTTGCGCAGCTTCGCTGCGCCGGCGCCGACGGCCTACTCCGAGGTCGGCACGTGGGAGGGGCCTGCCCCTCCCACGTGCGCCGAAGGTGCTACCGCGGCGCCGTGTACTCGCGCTCGATGGCTCTCTTGACCGCGCTCCGGGTGAGCGCCGCCGAGGCCGCCTCGGCCACCGCGTTGCCGTCCCGCTCGTCGTCGTTCTGCCGCTCGATCTCGGCGATCTCCGCCGCCAGCCCGTCGTCCTTGATGGCTTCCGCGATCCAGCGCGAATAGTCCCCCGCCCTCAGGTGGTACAGCCAGGTTCCGTCGTCGACTCCCTCCGCGATCTGCACGAACGAGACGAGGTTCTGGGCGCGCAGGTTGAGCTTCGCCTCCGGCCCGCGGAAGAAAAAGCTGTTGGCGACCGGCAGCTCGCCCGTCGCGTACTTCCGGACGTGGCGGCGCCGCTCGGTCTCGGGCGGGATGGTCTGGATGGCTCGGACCGGCCCGCCGTCATGCGGGCGCCAGACCAGGGCCTGCCCCGCCTTCAGCGGCTCGGAGGCGACCTCGGGGGCCGGCACGCCCATCACCTTGGCGATCTCGCCCAGCGTCTCGCGCGGCGTCGCCCCGACGACGACGACCACGTCGACCCCGGCCAGCAGGGCGGGCGCGACGTGCTCCGGATGGACCGTGATCAGGAAGAGATTCACCAGGTCGGCCCCGGGCGCGCTTCCGGCCGACGGCTCACCTCGCGGCGCCAGGTGGTGCGCCTCGTCGAGCACGATCCAGTGCGGATGTCCCGTCTGCGCCCGCATGGCTTGCCAGCGGGGCGCGAGCGCCGCGAGGAGCGCGGGGCGATCCTGCAGCGGTACGCCCAGCAGGTTCATGACCAGCCCCTGCGCCGGCCGCTCGAGGGCCTTGGTCACCTCCTCGAGATCCGGCTGCGCCAGCCGGCTGCCCATGACGATGGCCCGCGGCAGCTCGCCGTGGTCCCCCTCGGGATCGAGGATGCAATACCCATAGCCCCGCTCGTCCAGCCGCTCGAAGAAGGCGGTGGCGAACGTCGATTTTCCTGCGCCCGAGCTGCCCGCCAGCAGAACGGTCGCCCCGTAGGCGGGCAGGGTCACGGGTCGGCTCTCGGCGTCCGTCCCGATGGGCAGATCATGCCGCGCCAGCTTGGGCGCAAGAAAAGCCAGGTCATCGCCCAGCATCCGCTCGACCAGCTCGGCCACGCCGGCGCCCCGGTCCGCGGTGGTCACCCAATCGGCCCGCTGCTTCAGAACGGGCAGCGCGTTCGCCACCGCGACGCCGCACTCGCACGCCGCCAGGAGCGCGTGATCGTTCTCCGCGTCGCCGACCGCCACGGCGTCGTGGCCGCTCAGGTGCAGCGCCTCCAGGGCGGCGCGCACGCCCGTTCCCTTGTTCACGCCGGTCGGCAACACCATCACGGCGCCCTTGTTGAAGATGACCTGCAGCTCGAGGCCCAGGTCCCGGATCGCGTCGAGCACCAGGAGCTCGTACGGCTGCCAGGTGGCCACGATGATACGTCCGACGGCGACCTCCCGCACGCCCAGGCGCGTGAGGCGCTCGGCGAACGAAGGCGGCGGCGCCTCCGCCAGCGGGCGGAGCTCGTTGGTGGCGGGCCAGTAGAGGAGGGCGCCGTTCTCACCGACGACGACGTCGAACACCGACAGGTCGGGGCACGCGACCTTCAAGTCTTCGATTCGACGGCCGGTCGCCAGGACCACCTTGCGCCCGGCGGCGCGCAGGCGCTCGAGGGCGCGTCGCGTGGGATCCTCGAGGATGCCGTCCTTGGCGACGGTCCCGTCGTAGTCACAAACCAGGGCGTGGTAGCGCATGATCGAGAGGGCGAACACTGCAGCAAGCCCCGTTCCTTCGAAGGCGCCTCAGGGAATCTTCGGGGGATCCGCCGTCTCGGCGCGGGCGCAGTCGGTGCCAGGGCACCTTCCCGCCACATGTGGGGTCCCAGATGGTCCCGAACGGGTAACAACGACAGCGTATCAGCCAGACCTGAACAGCGCGGGGTCCGGCGCGAACCGGGCCGACCGCCCCCCGCCCCGGCGAGGGTCAGGCGGGCGACCACACGGGCTCCTTGACCCGCCCGAGGGCCGGGCACTATGTTACGCGAACGTTTGCCCGATCCGTGGGCCCCAGAGTACGGGCCCGGAGCGTCCGGACCGTCCGCGGCGAGGCGTAGCCGAATTGGGTATTGATCGGAAACGAAACAAAAGGAGAATACGACACTCATGAAGAAGGCTGATCTGGTGGACCTCGTGGCGCAGCAGCGTGGATTGCCCCGCCCGCAGGTCGAAGCAACCGTCGATTCCTTGATCGACGCGGTGGCAGAGGGTCTGGCGAAAGGCGAGCGGATCGATCTTCGTGGCTTCGGCGCCTTCGCCGTGCGTGAGTCGGCCGCCCGGTCGGGACGCAATCCGCAAACCGGAGAGACGATTCAGATCGCCGCGCGTCGGGTCCCGACCTTCAAGGCCGGCAAAGAGCTGCGCGACCGCGTGAATCGCACGGGCACCTGAGCAGCGACGGCAACTAGGGCGACTAGGATAGGAAGCAGGATCAGCCCGGATGGGTACGCGTCTTTTCATCGGCAACCTCTCGTACAACGTCAACGAGCAGGAGCTCAAAGAAGCCTTCACCTCGGAAGGAATCGACGTTCGCAGTGTCCGCGTCTCGCTGGATCGCGAGACGGGCAGACCTCGCGGGTTTGCGTTCGTCGAGACGGATACGGATGCGGGCGCGAAGGCGTCCATCGAGAAGCTCTCGGGACGCATCCTGCAAGGCCGAGCGATCATCGTCGAGGAAGCCCAGGCTCGTACCCCGGGCGGTCCCGGCGGCGCACGTCCGGCCGGCGGTCCGCCGCGGTTCGGCGGTGGTCCGCCCGGGGCCGGCGGTGGCCCGCCGCGGGGACCGATGGGCCCGGGAGGACCCCGGCCCGGCGGGTTCAACTCCGGACCGCCGCGACCGGGGGGCTTTTCAGGTCCGGGCGCAGGCGCTCCGCGTCCCGGAGGGTTCGGCCCTCCCCGCCCCTTCGGAGCTGGCCCACCTCCGGACGGCGCTGGCGGACAGCCGTTCGAACGGCGGCGAGAACGCCCCGAAAAGAAGAAGTCCACCCGCCCGAAGCCCGAGGAACAAGAGCGGGGCAACTGGCGGTGGAAGGGGAACGTGGATGAGGATTAGGCGTAGGGGGGCGTTGCCCCCCTACGTGACCCCCCGAAGATCTCAGCGCCACGCCGGCGCGGCGAAGCCGCGCCTCCCGTCGGTGAACCCGCGCCTGACGGCGCTCTGACGTCCGGGTGGGCGTGAACGAGCCCGGATCGGAAGGAAGCATGTCGGGGGCTGAGATCGAGGCGGAGGCCGAGGACGTGATTCGGGTGGAGATGGTGGTGCCTCGGGAGTGTGGGGGGTGGCGGCTCGACCATTTCTTGAAGTTTCGGATCGGGCGGCTGTCGCGGACGCGGATCCAGGGGATCATCGAGACCCAGATCTCGCTGGAGGGGCGCCGGGCGCGACCGTCGGTGGTCGTCCGCGCGGGCGAGCGCGTGCTGCTCGAGCGGCCGGCGCCGGTGGAGCCGGACGTGCCGCGGACGTTCGAGGTGCTCCACGAGGACGCCGACGTGCTGGTCATCGACAAGCCGGCCGGCCTGCCGATGCACACCACCGCCAAGTTCTGGCGCAACACGCTGGTGGCGGTGCTGCGCGAACGCTACCCGGACCAGCACACGGAGATCTGCCACCGCATCGATCGCGAGACCTCGGGCGTCATGCTGATCGCGCGCTCCTCGGAGGCGGCGACGTTCCTGAAGAGCGCCTTCGCGAAGCGCAAGGTCTCGAAGCGCTACCTGGCGCTGTGCAAGGGCTCGCCGCCGGATGACGGGGTCATCGATCAGCCCCTCAAGCTGCTCGACACCCCGACGCACCTCATGATGGGACCGGCCGCCGCGAACGAAGAAGGCGCCCTGCCCGCCGTCACCCGCTACCGCGTCGTGCGGCGCTTTCCGCAGCATGCCCTGTGCGAGGCCGCCCCCGAGACGGGCCGGCAGCACCAGATCCGGGTGCACTTCGCGTTCATCGGCCACCCGCTGGCCGGCGACAAGCTCTACGGCGCGGGAGAGGAATACTTCATGCGCGCCTGCGACGAAGGGCTGTCGCCCGACCTGCTGGCACGGTTCGACGGGCTGCCCCGCCACGCCTTGCACGCCGCCAGCCTGACGTTCCCCCACCCGACCACCCGCGCGCCGCTGACCGTCGAGGCGCCGCTGCCGCCGGACCTCGCCAGCTACATGGCGGCGCTCGAATCGCCCCCGGACGCGCCGCCGAGCTCGTAGTCGAACCGGTACGAGTGCTTGCCCTCGACGATGTCGATGGCCATCCGTCCGGAGAGCCGGGACAGCTCCCCCGTCCCCGAATCGGGCACGACCGAGACAGTCAAGGAGGCCTGGCCGCGCGCCATCGAGCCGCTGTGCTGCAAGACGAAGCTCCCCGAACGGCCGTCCAGGCGCCCCGTGACAAGCTCGATCGCCACGTAGCCGGCGGAGCCTTTCACGGCGGTGCCGGCGCTGAGCATCTGCACGACGCTGGTCGCGTCCAGCGCCCCGTGGAATCGCTTGCTGAACGACACGCGCCCGAGGACGATGCCGCCTTCCGCCGCCTCGTAGTGAGGATCGGGGCTCATGGTGATTTCGAACGGTCCGGCCACGTGTCGGGTCATGAGGCCACCGAGAATAGCGCGCCCGTCGGCGGACGCGGTCAGAGGTTGGCGAGCGGTCCCGTACAGAAGGCGGGATCGCCGAAGGTGGTGCCCGCCACGCCCATCAGGTTCAGGCACGAGACCAGCAGATCGTTGTGCGAGGCCTTCTTGTAGGTCAGGAAGCGTCCCGCGCGCAGCGCGCCGCCCGCGCCCCCCGCCAGCACGTAGGGCATCTTGTCGTGCGAGTGCGCGTTGCCCCGCGCCAGCTCGTTGATCCAGATGACCAGCGTGTTGTCGAGCATGCTGGTCCCGTCGGCCTCCTTCGCCTTTTGCAGCGAATCGAGCAGGTAGGCGAATTGCTGCGAGAACCAGACGTTGATCTTGGTGAGCTGCTCGATCGTGTCGGTGGCGGTGTCGCCGTCGTGAGAGAGGTCGTGGTGCCCCCGCGTGATGGCCGGGTCGACCCAGGTGAACCGGACATTGCCCACCGACTGCTCCCATTGCAGCGTCCCCACCCGCGTCAGATCGCACGCCAGGGCCATCATCAGGAGATCGGTCTGCAGCTTGCCCACCATCGGAAAGCTCGCGTTCGACTTGTAGTCCACCTTCCCGGGGTCGGCCGGCTTCGCGCACGTGGCCCCGCCGGCGCTGACGGCCGTGAGGCGCGTCTCGAGGTCGCGGATGTTGGTCAGGTGCTCGTCGAGCTTGGCGCGGTCGGCGGTGCCGAGGCGCGGGTTGAGCTTGGCGTAGCTCTGCTGGACGGCGTCGAGCACCGACTTCCGCTCGGCTTGCTTGCGCGCGATTGCGCCGGCGTCGGCGCCGACCGAGGCGAACACGCGGGTGAAGACCGACGACGGGTTGTTGTCGGGCGGCAGCGGCTGGTTCGCGCCAGCGTAGGCCGTGTACCCCCACACCGTGCCCGAGCTGCCCGCCTGAACGCCCAGCTCCAGCGATTTGAATTTGGTCGTGGTGCCGATCGAGCCTGCGATGGCCTGGTCGACGGAGATCCCGCCGGCCAGGCCCGCCGGATCGCCCGCCCCGCCCTGCGTGGTCCCCTCGAGCAGGCCGATCCCCGTCAACGCCGTCCCCATCCCCTTCATGTGATCGTCGCCGGGCCGGGCGCTGTAGCCCCCCACCTTGTTCTCGACGCCGTCCAGGATCACGAGGCGCTGCTTGTGCGCCTCGAGCGGCGCGAGGATGCGGGACAAGGTGAAGCTGGTCTCCGTCCCGGTCGGCACCCAGTTCTCGCGGATGTTGCCGTCCGGGCTGAAGAACACGAGGAACCGACGGGGAGGCGCCGAGGCGGCGCGCGCCCGACGTTCGAGCGGCGTCATGATCTCGAGGAATGGCAGCCCGATGGCGATGCCCCCTGCCCCGCGCAACAGGGCGCGGCGATCGATCCGGAACGGTTTCATGGCGTACCTCCCGGCGGCGTGACCTGCCGGTACAGAAAGGCGTCCGTCTCGACGAGCGACGCGAGCAGATCGCGGACCTTGTAGCCGCCGCCCGCGAAGCGCGCCTGGATCGCCGCCAGGCTGCACCCGTCGGCGTCCGTCTCGCCGCGGCCGTAACCGTAGCGGAACCACTTCGTGGCCACGCACGAGCGCACCTGAGCGCTCGACGCCAGCTTGGCGCCGAGCTCGAGCGCCCCGCGAAAGGGGCCGTCGACGTCGGTGTCGGTGAGCTGACCGCTGTCGTCGACCGGCTGCCCGTTCTCGGTGTCGCGGTAGAGGCCCGCGCCGTCGAACCGCTCGAAGCCGAGCCCGAGGGGATCCATCAGGCGGTGACAGCCCGAGCACGATCCGTCGGCGGCGTGCTGCTCGAAGCGCTGGCGCGTGGTCAAGGTCGCGCTCAGCTCGGGCGGCTTGATCATCAAGTCCGCGGGCGGGGGCGGCAGCTCCATGCACAGCAGTTGCTCGCGCACGAACTTGCCGCGATGAACGGGCGAGGTCTGGTTCGCCTTCCCCAGCAGGCTGAGCAGCCCCCCCTGGGTCAGCAGTCCTCCTCGGAAGGCGCCGTCCACGGGCGTCTTCACGAACGCGGTGCCGGTCACCCCGGCCAGGCCGTAGTAGCTCGCCAGCGTCCCGTTGACGAACGTGTAGGGCGCCGTGAAGAGCGAGGCCAGGTCGCCGCCGTCGGGATCCCATATCGCGTCCTCGAGGAAGCGGTCCGTCTCCTCGCGCATGAGGCCCGCGGTGGCCGGCGAAAACTTGGGGAAGATCTTCGCGTCCTTCTCGACAGCGCCGATCTCGCCCAGGTGCAGCCACTGCGCGTTGAAGTCCGCCACGACCGCGTGAGCGCGCGGGTCCATGATCATCCTCCGCGCCTCGGCGCCGATGTTCTCCGCTGAGCTGAGCTGGCCGGCCCGGGCGCCCGCGATCAGCTCGGCGTCGGGCATGGTGTGCCACAACAGGTACGAGAGGCGCGACGCCATCTCCCAGTCGTCCAGCTTGGCCACCGGCTGCCCGGCGGCCGGGGCGGCGCCGAACTCGACGCGGTAGAGAAAGCGCGGCGACTGCAGCGCCGTCTCGATGACCAGCCGGATCCCCGTCTTGAAGTCGGTCGCTGCCCCGGCGGTGAACGCCGCCTGCAAGGCCGCCGTGTCGTCCGCGTCGAGCGGGCGCCGGTAGGCGGCCTCGCCGAAAGTGGCGATGAATTGCTTCGCGCAGGCGTCGGCGCCCGCCGGTCCGGCGGGATCGCAGGGCACCAGGCGGGACCAGCTCGCCTCGACGGCGCTGGTCGCGATCGCCTCGGCCGCCAGCAGGTACTGCTCGGCCAGCACCGGCGAGACCGTCAGCGCCTGCGCGTTGTTGTCGAAGCCGAGCCGGATCTCCTCGGCCGGGAAACGATCCGCCGCGCCGCTCGTGTCGCCGAGCAGGTCGCGCACGGTGTTGCTGTACTCGAGCCGCGTCAGGCGCCGGACGTACGACGGCCCCGGGCTGGGTCCCGCGCCCGCCCGGCACAGCGGCGACGTCGTCCCGGTGGCAGGTCCGTCCCCGCCCGTCCCCGATCGACCGGGGGACATCACCACGCCGGTGCACGAGAGCTGGGCCAGCATCGCGCCCGCCCACAGGCACGCCGTGGCCGTCCTGAACGAGTTGGATATCGTCATCTTCAACCTCCGGTGACGTCCTCCTCGGATCCCGACGGCGACGGCGCACGGCCGACGTGACACGAAACGGGAAACGCGAGGAGGGAGACGCTCGAAAGTGAACCGGGTTCGATTCGAGCGGGAGAAGAAAAATACTAACAGCGCGATCGCGGATTGAACCGCGCAAAAGCGACCGTCATGAAATTAACGGAGACATGTAGTCTCCGGTCGTCGTTGCGCAACATGGAGCGCGACATCATTGCCGAGGCGGCGCGCTCGCAATGAACCCGGCCACGCGTTGGGATGCGTGCCGTTTGATGGGCGAACGCCGAAGGCGCGTGCGTGCGTGGTATGAGCGTAGGATGCCCGTCGGCGTGCTGCCCGGCCTGATTCTTCTGGCGGCTGGCGTTCGGATCGATGGCAGCTCGGCTTGTCCCACCGCGGCGCGCGTGGCGTCCTATCTGGCGCCGCTGCTGCCCGGAGCGTCGGTGACGGTGGCCGACGGAGAGAGCGCCGGAGCCGATCCCAGGGCAAACGACGAGTCGACCGATCGCGCAAGCCTCACCGACGAGGGCGCAGACGTGCTGATCGTCCTCACCCGAACGGGCGAGGGAACGGTGGGCACGCGCCGTTTTCCACGCAGCTATGCCTGTGACGGCCTGGCCTCGGCGATCGCGGTGTCGGTCGCCGTGTGGGCCAGCGACGTCCACCCGGACTACGCGGCGGCCCGCCTGACGGCCACGCCCGAGACGACGGATCCCGTGCGGCTGTCCGCCCGTCCGGGCCCGGCCACGGCTGCGCCCGTGTCCCTTGCCTCCGAACGCTGGCGCTGGGGCGCCGGCCTCGCTCTGGGCGTGGGCGGCTCGCTCGACGTGCCGGCCGCCGCGGGTGATCTGCTCGTCAACGTGTGGTCGCGACCGCCTCGCGCGTCGACCGCGCTGCGCGCCGAGCTCGAGGCCCAATCGGAGCGAGATCTGGCCGTACGAGACGGCCACGGCGCGTGGCGGCGGTTCGCGCTCGGCCTGGGGCTCGAGCGAACGCTCGCGCGCGGGACGGACACTTCGGGCGCCGGATGGCTGCGCGGGTTCGCGACCGGTCGCGTGGCGCTGCTTCAGCTTCGCGGCGACGGCTTCGCGATCAATCACCGTGAGCGCGTCGCGGACCTGGGCGCGAGCCTCGGCCTGCGCGCGGTCCACGCGCACGGCGCCTGGGCGTCGTGGGTCGAGCTGTCCACTGCTCTTTGGCCCATCGGCCAGGAGCTGCTGGTGACCGCGGAGGCGAGCAGCAGCCGCCGCCTGCCCGTCTTCGAAGCCTTCGCCCGGGTCGGCTGGGGATGGGGGGCCGGGCAATGACGGGCGACCCTCCCGGCGGCCGGGTCGGACGCCGCGGGGGAAGAAGGTTTGTCAGGCGCAGGGCCCCACCGGCACTCACCGAAGAGGTGTCACGCGCCGTGCGCCCGCCCCCGCAGCATGCCCCTCGCCCGGTCCCCGATGGGATGGTCGGGTCGGTCGCGCCTGGCCTGACGCTGCTGCGCCCGGCGGCCCCGGAGCGCGAGCCCGATCGAGACCTGCGGGACGCGGTCGCCGCCGGTGACGTGGAGGCTGTGTACCGGCGCTACGGCGCCCGGGTGTCGCGCTGGGCGGCGCGCCTGGCGGGTCCCGGGCTGGACCTGGAAGACATCGTCCACGACGTGTTCCTGGTGGTCTTGCGGCGCCTGAACGAGTTCCGCTGGGACGCGCGGCTGTCGACGTGGTTGCACGAGATCACCATCCACGTCGTCCAGGCGCACCGGCGCAAACGCCGGCTGCGCACGTGGCTGTGGCCGTTCGCGAGGACGGGCGGAGGCCCGGCCGACGGCGAGCCCGCGCCGCTCGCCGGTCGTGACCTTGCCCGTGCCGACGCCCGCAACCTCGAAGAGCATCTGGCCGACGAGCGTCTGTCGCCCCTCGAGTCGGCGGAGCGCCGCCAGGCGGCGGCGTTGCTCTATCACTTCCTCGATGAGCTGTCCGAGAAGCACCGGACCGCGGTGGTGCTGTTCGAGCTCGAGGGTCTCCCCTGCCAGGAGATCGCGTCGTTGACCGGCACGTCGGTCGCCAACGTCTGGGCGCGCGTCTCGCGCGGCCGCGAGCAGCTGATCCGGGCCTTCGCGAGCTGGGAGAACGGCGCTGGCTCCGATTCCCCGGCGTCGGGGCGCGCGGCGAGCCAGAGGACGAAAGGACCAACAAGATGAGGGCTCCGCCTCGAGCCCGCGACCGCATCACGCCGGAGCCGCTCGTGCGCCTCGGGGCGTTGCCCCCGCCCGGCGACGCGGCGTCCCGCTCGCCCACCTATGAAGAGCGCGCGGGGGCGTTGATTCGACGGTCCGCCTCGCCGGACGGCCTGGCCGCGGGCGAGCTGGACGAGGTCTGGAGACGACTGGCGCGAGCGCGGCGTTCGCCGGCGCCACACGTCCTGTGGTCATGGGGGTGGGCGCGGTGGACCTTGGCGATGGCGGTGCTCGGCGTCTCCGGCGCGGCGGTGGCCGGCGTGACGGGCGTCTGGACGTGGCCCCGCACGGCGTGGCGCCAGGTCGAGGGATCGCCGTCGTCGCCCACCTCTCGAAGCACGACTTCGTTTGCGCCGCGGGCCCGCCCCCTGGCAGTCACCGACCGCGATCTCGGCGCCAGCCAGGCGGCCTCACCCGAGGTGCCGTCGGACATGCCGGCCGCCGCGCCGCAGGAGGCGCCCGCTGCTCCCGCGACCGTGCCGACCCCGTCCTGGCCGGCGTCCTCACAGCCAGGCCGTCCGCACCCGACCGCGGCCCCCCGGTCGCCCGGTGTCCCCGGGGTTCCGTCGCCTCGGTCCGCCACGGCGCCCCTCGCCTCGCCTTCGATCGCTCCGCTCGAGGCTCCGCCTTCCGTTTCCGCCTCCGTCACGCCGGCCCCCTTCGCGGCGCCCTCTCCGACGGCTCCGCCAGCGGCGCGCCCCGGTGATCGGGCGCTGGCCGAGGAGGGGGAGCTGCTGGGGCGAGCGGTCGCGAGGCTGCGTCAGGCCCACGATCCGGCCGGCGCGCTCGCCGATCTGGACCGCTACGCCGCGCGCTTCCCGTCGGGCGTGCTCCACCACGAGGCGCAGGCGGCCCGCGTGGATGCGCTCCTCCTGGCGCGACGGCCCGCCGACGCACGACGAGTCCTCGAGCGGCTCGCCCTGGGCGGGGACGCGCGCGATCGCGAGCTCCGCCTGATTCGAGCCGAGCTGGCGGCCGAGAGCGCGCCCGCCAGGGCCCTCGAAGACTTTCGGGCGGTGTGGGCGGCTCACCCGTCGGGGGCCACCGGGGAGCGCAGCCTGTGGGGAATGGCGGCGTGCCACGCCCGTCTCGGCGACGAGCCGCGGACGCGCGCCGCGCTGGAGCTCTACCTCGCCCGCTTCCCCGACGGGCCGCACGCCGCCGCCGCGGCGGCCCGCGCCGCTCGCCCCGACTGAGCTAGCGCGTGTCAGGATGGGGCGGGCTGAAGCACGAAGCATTCATGACGACGAAGACCGCGACGAGCAGAGCACGGCCGATCGCGCGCCTGATCCAGGCGGGAGCCATGTCTTTGGCGTTGCTGTCCGGGTGCATGAACGAGCGGCACCTGATCGGCGAAGGCCCCGCGACGGGCATGGGCGACGGCGGCGCGGGTGGTGGTGGCGGCTCAGGCAGCGGCGACGGCGCGACGGCCGATACCAGCTCCGTCGCCCCCGATGCCGGCGCGCCCGCGCCCGACGCGAGCACCGACACCCCCGACCTGGGACCGTCACCCGACGCCTCCACCCTCGACGTGATCGGCCTCGGCGACGAGCCGGCCGCCGGCTGGCCGCTCGCCATCTCGCCGCAAGAGGTGGCCCAGCGCCTCTCGCAGTTCATCCTCCGCCAGCCACCCAGCGCCGCGCTCACGACCGCGATCGTCGCGGCGGCTCCCCGTACGAACCAGGACGTCGGCCAGCTGGCTGAAGGTCTGTTGCTTCAGGACGGCAGCGTCGCCGGGCGCGCGGCCTTCTATCGCTGGTGGCTGAGCTTCGACGCCTTCGCGACGGTGACCCGCGATCCCACGCTGTTTCCGCTGCTCACCGACGACGTTCGCCAGGCCTTCCTCGACCAGACCCTGGCCTTCGTCGAGGACATCACCTGGCGACCGGACGGCGATCTCGCGACGTTGCTCACCGAGCCGACCGCGTACGTCTCCGCCGCGACCGCCCCCTGGTTCCCGGGGACCGCCGCGCTGGCGACCGGAGCCGAGATGACGCGCGTGACGCTGGACGCCGCCCTCTACGCCGGCCTCGTCACCCAGCCCCCGCTGGTCGCGAGCGGCCCCTACTCCACCCGCCCCGAGCCGAGCCGGCGCGGCCGAGACGTCCTGACGCGTTTTCTCTGCAAGCCGATCCCTCCCGAGCCGGTAGACACGGCGCCGATGCCCATTCCGGCGGGCCTGAGCATCCGACAGGCCGTGGAGCAGGCGGAAGGGCAGCCGTCGTGCAGCGCTTGCCACGGCCTCATTGACCCGGTCGGCTTCGCGTTCGGACACTTCGATGCCGTCGGCGCCTTTCAGTTGACCGAGGGAGGCCTCCCCATTGACACGACGGGCCAGCTGAAAGCGAGCGGCGGCCAGGACTTCACCGGCGCGCCGGACCTCGCCCGGATCCTGGCGGATCTTCCGGCGGTCCGCACCTGCTTCGCGCTGAAGTGGCTGGCCTTCGTCCGCGACACGCCGACCGACGCCGACGACGTGCCCGTCGCCGCGGACGGCACCGTCGCCGCCAGCGACGCCGCCTACGTCCTCAAGCGCGCGACCATCACAGGCGGCCTGAACCTACGCGCCACCATCCGCGCCGTCACGGAGACCCACACCTTTCTGGATCCCTAGGAGCTACTCTCATCGAAACGCCAGAGCGACCGGAGGGAGCGAGTTCAAGGACGAGAGGCGCGGCTTCGCCGCGCCGGCCCCCTCCACCAGATCCGACGGGGGGCTGGTGGGGGCCGTCCGCGGCCCCCCGCCTTCCGCTGGTGGGGGGCCGTCCGCGGCCCCCCGCCTATTTCAGCTCTTCCTCGGCGATGCGCTTGACCATGGCGGGCTCGAAGCGGCCCTTGTTGGCCTTCATGATCTCGCCGACCAGGCGGCCGATCTGCTTGGGGTCGGAGACGCCCGTCCTGGCGATTGTCTCGCGGACGGCCGCGCGCACCTCGTCCTCGCCGGCGGCCTTCGGCAGAAATCGGCCGCACAGCTCGATCTCGAAGTCGATCTGAGGCAGCGCCGCCGCGCCCCGCTCGCCGACCGCCACGTACTCCTCGCGCGTCTTGCGGAGCTGCTTCTGGTAGCTGGCGATGACGTCCAGCCACAGCGCATCGTCGAGCGGCCCCTTGAAGCCGGCGGCCGTGCGCCGCTCCATGTGCTTCGTCTTGATCATGCGCACGCAGTCGGCGGTGCGCATGTCACGGGCGCGGATGGACTCCTTCAACAGGTCGGCGATCTGAGCTTCGATGGACATGGCGATGATTCCTCGGTCGTACAAGCTACCGCGGCGGGAGGCGCGCGTCACCTTCGGGCGCGCCGCCCCGTTCGCGTTTCGCACCATCGCTCAAGGGACCGCGCAGGCCGAGCGCGTGGTCCAGTCGGTGCCGCCGCGTCCATCATGGACCACGAACGTGAACTGCACCGGCGTCGCGGCCGAGGTGTCAGCGACCTTCGGCGCATCCCAGCGCGCCTCCCCCACCGGATCGGCGGCCTCGTCATCGCTCTCGACGAACGTGTAGGCGCTCTTGAACTTGCCGGCGGTCGCGAACTGCGAGATCTGCAGCCCCTCGCGCTTCGCCGTCTCGACCGGCGGATCGCCGTACAGGATCGTGTAGGTCTCGCGATCGGAGCCGGCCGTCGCGATGCCGACGGTGTGCTTCTCGGTGCCGGCCTGCACCCGCGGGACGCCGGCCCCGGCCGCGCACGGATCGTCGCCGGGAGCCGAGGCGGGCCAGGGCGCGCCGTCGAAGGTGAAGCCGCGCTCGGCGGTGGGGTTGTGGTTGGCGACGGTCGGACCTCCCACCAGGATCGTGGCGGTGGCGGTCGTCCCCGGCTTGTCACCGGCGCAGCTCGGCAAACCGCTCGTGGGATCGAAGGCGGGCTGCGAATCGACGCACACCCGGCCGTAAAGCAGCAGGTTCTGCGCAGCGCCCAGCTCGGCGGCGTCAGGCGCGGTGATGGTCATGCGCGGCGGGTTCTCCGTCCCCTGGAACAGGGCGAACGGCGCGCTGCCGCAGTCGAGGCGCTTCGAGGAGGCCGCCGGCGCGCACAGCGCGAAGACCCACCCGAGGGGCGGCGTCTCTGCTGGAGACTCCACCAGCCAGGTCACGGTGGCGGACTCGCCGGGCAGCGGCGCCGCCCGGGTTGGACCGTCGCTCCCGTCCCCCGCCACGACCCGCGCACCAAGGACGCGCGTGGTCTTGATGAGCGACGCGGGATCGAAGGTCGGGCCGCAGCCAGCCATCGCCAGCGAGGTCAGCGCAACGGCGGCGCAGGCCAGGATCAGGCGCGCGGTCTTCTTCTCGGCGGAGCGGCGAAGGGTGTCTTTGCGGTTCGTCATGGTCGTTCTCTCGGCGGCGGGGGTGAAGGTGGCGTCGAGCCCGGAGATCGAGGACAGCAGGCTGGTGATCGTCATGGCAGTCGCTCCTACAGCTCGCCGCGCAGGCCGATGCTGGGAATCACGGGAAGGCCCGGGATGGTCCCGGACTTCGTGAAGTCGAAGTTGTAGATGCGGCCCTCGTCGCTCTTGTGGTTGTAGGCGTTCTGCAGGTCGAGGTAGGCGGCCAGGCTCCCCGACTTGATGGTCCAGACCTTCTCGACTCGAAGATCGGCGCGGTGGAAGGCGTTGCTGCGGTCGCTGTTCACGGCGCCGTAGATGGCCTTGTAGGTGTCGGTGCTGGCGTTGTAGACGCTGCCCACCACGGGCGTCAGCGGGTTGCCGGTGACGTAGCGGAACGTCCCGGACACGTTCCAGCTCGAGCCGAGGCGATACGAGCCGGCCAGGGTCAGGATGTGCGTCTGGTCCCAGTTGAAGAGGCGCCAGTCGGAGTCGGCGTGGTCCTTGCGCTCGCTGCGCGACAGCGTGTACGACAGGAAGCCGTTCGACTTCGACGTCGGCCGCAGGCGCGCCGACACCTCGGCGCCGTAGATGCGGCCGATCCCGTCGTTGTTCAGGTTCTCGCCCGGCACCGGGCTGTTCACGGTCAGCTGCGACAGGCGCTTGTAGAAGCCCTCCACGGTGACCAGCAGGCGCTCGCCCACGTTCTGCTCCGCGCCCAGGCTGTAGTGCTGGGCACGGGACGTCTCGAGGTGCGGGTTCCCGATGACCGGCAACACCTCGGCGAACTCGGGCACCTGAGAGAACAGGCCCACGCCGGCCTTCAAGGTCGTCCCCGGCGCCACCTGAAACCGCGACGTCAGGCGCGGGTCGAAGGCCCAGCGCGAGATCTCGTCGAAGTAGTCGACCCGCGCGCCCGGCACCACCGTCAGGCGATCGGTCACCTGCCAGATGGCCTCGAGGTACCCCGCCGGGTGGAAGAAGTTGTACTTGCGCTCGAGCTGGTAGTACGTCTGCCCGGTCAGCGGCCCGAACGTCTCGGGATCGCCGTCGAACTGCGTGACGCGCGGGCCGTTGTACTTGCCGTCGAACCACAGCTCGGCCAGGTCGAGCCCGGCGATCAGGCGGAAGTTGTCGGTCAGGCGCGCGCGCCACTCCGAGCGGAGGAACACGTCCCAGCCCGGCACGTCGAAGGCCAGGCCGCCCACGCTCTGGCCGAACGAATAGGGTCCGCCCGTCAGGGTGATCTCGTGCTCGACGGCGGCCGAATACTTGTGCTGCCAGTAGAGCTGGCCGCGGTGAAAGCCGCTGTACTGGCTGAGGTTGCCGCGCACGGCCGGATCGGCGTCGTCGGGGTTGGCCAGGATCAGCTTGAAGTCGTCGTACGAGCCGTAGACCATGGCGCGGAAACGGTCGTTCTCCGTCGGCTTGTAGACGACCATCGCCTGGTAGTCCCAGTAGACCGGGGCCGCCAGGATCTGGATCTCGTCCTTGGGGAGCAGCTTGTCGATGAAGAAGTCGATGTAGCTGCGCTTGGCGGCGACCGCGAACGACAGGTGCTTGGTCAGCGGGCCCTCGACCAGGAACGAGCTGTCGATCAGGTTCACGTCGACGAGGCCGTGGATCCCGTCGGTCTTGGGATCGCGCACGCCCACGTCGATGATGCCGCCCATCTTGCGGCCGTAGCGGACCGAGAAGTTGCCCGGGTACAGGTCGATTCGATCCACCAGGCGCGGCTGAACGAAGCTGGTGAGGCCGCCGAAGTGATAGAGGCGAAACACCGGCGCGCCCTCGAGCTGCACGTCGGAGTCGGCCGGAGACGAGCCGCGGATGATCACGAAGTTCGCGAGGGGCGAGCGCGCCACGCCCGGCATGTACTCGATCCCGCGCAGCGGATCGCCGCGCGTGCCGGCCAGGTTGAGGAGCTCCTCGGCCTTCAGGCTGCGCTTGGTGGTCTCGCGAGCGGGCGCCTCGATGGTCGCGGTGGCGCCGAACTCGAGCGCGCCGTCATCGGCGACGGCGGGCGCCGCGGCGGACAGGCGGTACGTGACGGAGGTCAGATCGCCGGCGCTGACGTCTTCATCGGAGGCGAGCGGCTGCAGGCCGGCGGCGTGCGCCTCGACGTGATAGCGGCCCGGAGGAAGGCCGTCGGCCTTGAACGCGCCGGTCGCGTCGGCGGTGACGGTGCGCGTGAACTGGCCGTCGGACGAGCGGACGCTCAAGGTCGCGGCGGGCGCCGGCTGACCGCTCGCCCGCAGGAGCAGCCGGCCCTCGAGCGCGCCCGTCGTCGGCGCGGGAGGCGGCACGTCGAACGCGTAGCGATATTTGATCCGGGCGGCAATGGCCTGGTCTCCGCGGCGAGCCGGCTCGAACTCGAACTGGCGAGCGGCCGCCGTGGCCGCCTCGTCGAAGCCGTCGCCAGCCGGCGCCGTCACGCGCACGTCGGTCACGCGGCCCGTGGCGTCGATGGCGAGCTCCAGATCGACCTCGACGGTCTGTCCGGCCCGAACGCTCCGGGCGGCCTCGGGCAGCACGGCGTCGACGAACTTCGCGAGCTTGGGCGGCGTCAGCGACGGCGCGGCCGCAGCTCCCCCGGGCGGTCGCGCGGTCGGCTCCTGTCCGTGGGCCGCGCGGGCCAGCGCCGTCACGCCGAGCGCGATGCCCAGCGCGAGTCGAAGGACGATGCGAAATTTCCAATTCATGAGTTGGGCTCCGGGTACGAAAGGTCGGAAAAAGCGAAAGGCCCGACGGTCGGGCACGACGTCGACCTCGCCATCAGCAGCCCCCGTGCCACGCGAAGCCCGCGAAGAATCGCGGGCTTTGTGCGGCCGCCGACATCTGTCCGCGGACGGACAGGACAGATGTCCGCCCCAGGCCCTGTCAGCCCGACGACGCAGCGACGCGAACCGAGCGCCGCACACAGGAAGCCGGTTGTCCTCGCCCCGCGAAGCGGAGAGACGATAAAGGAGAGGGGCGCTCGGGTCGTTGCAGGGCCGCCCCTCTCCCGGCGGAGTGCCGCCGCCGACCTCTCCCCGCCTTCGTGGGGCCAGGCGACAGAGGCTGCGGGTGCCTCAGGCGCGCTCCCCGACTTGCTTTGTCGCGCGACTTCCTGTCGAGTAGGGCCCGTCATGGCCAAGGCTCGTGCTGGAAACGATCGCTCGCCTCCGCTCACGCGCACCCGGGATGGGGGCGGCGCGCGGCCGCCACGTCCGGCCAGGGACGGAGCGAAGAAGCGCGCGCCCGTGGACGCGCCGCGGGTGCCGCGGCAACGCCGGGCCTTCTCGACGGTGGGGGGTCCCGTCGACGTGTCGGGAGATCCGGTCGAGGCCGCGGCGCTCGAGCGTCTCTGGGACGTGGACGCGGGGCTGGCGCGGGCGCTGACCCACGGCTTTCACGCATACGCCGGGCGCATGCACCCGTCCATCGCGCGTGGCGCGATAGAGCGCTGGACCGCGCCTGCCGAGCTGGTGGTCGATCCGTTTTGCGGCAGCGGCACCGTGCTCGTCGAGGCGTGCGGGCTGGGTCGGGCCGCCGTCGGCGTGGATGCGAGCCCGCTGGGCGTCGCCATCGCCGAGGTTCGCACCACCCCGCTCGGCGAGGCGGGACGGGCCGAGCTGGTGGCCGAAGCCACCCGCATCGCCGAGGAGGCGGGCGAGAACGCCCGCAAGCGCCGCCGCCCGACGATCCCGGCCTGGGGCGCGCGAGAGTTCACGCGCTTTCATCCGCACGTCGCGTTCGAGCTGTTCGCCTTGCGCGAGCTGGTCATGGACACGCCCCGCACGCCGGTCGGCCGGGCGCTGCGCCTGTGCTTCTCGTCGAACCTGGTGAAGCTGATGAAGGCGGGGCCCGAGGCGCCGCGCGACGGCGAGACCAAGCGCATCGCGCGCGGCCTGCCATCGCGCCTGCTGAAGGATCGCGCGGTCGAGCTGGCGGCGGGCCTGGTCACGCTCGAGAAGCGGACGCCGCCCGGCACGCCGCCCCCGCGGGTGTCCCTCGGAGACGCGCGCGATCTGGGCGCCGCCGTGGCCACCGCCTCCGCCCGCCTGGTCCTGTCGTCACCGCCCTACGCCGGGACCTACGACTACGCGGCCCAGCACGACGCGCGCTTCGCCTGGCTCGAGCTCCCGCGGCGGACCTTCGAGGCCAGCCAGATCGGCGCCCGCAGCGCGAGCGGCGGGTTCGGGGCGGACCCGCGCGCCTGGCGCCAGGCCGAGGCTCGCTACCTGGCCGAGATGGCCCGCGTCCTGAAGCCCGGAGGACACGCCCTGCTGATCGTCGGCGACGGCGTGGTCGGAGATCAACCCGAGCACGCCCCGAGCGCCATCGCGGAGGCCGCCGAGCCGCTCGGCCTCGTCCCCATCGCCCGCGCCTCCCAGGTCCGCCCCACCCTCGACCGCCGCCTCCGCGAGATCTTCAACCAGACCCCGCGCCAGGAACACCTGCTCCTCCTCCGCCGTAAGTAGTCCAATAAGAGCCACTCGACGGCCCCGAATTCTTAACGGATCGGAGGCGGGCTTTGCCCGCCGGAGACACCGCCCTTCAACGGATCCGGGCCAGTCTCTGATCTTGGGGGTCTCGTAGGGGGGACGAAGTCCCCCCTGCGCGCTTTTTACCACTTCGACGATTCGAAGACGCCCTCCAGGAGCTTGTCGACCTCGGCCACCACGCCGCGCGCGGTCTCGGTCCCGAGGATCTGCAGGGCGGCCCGGACGTCTTGAAGGTTGCGCAGCTGGGAGAAAAGCTGGACGTCGGACAGCACCTCGCCGCCGAGGAGGATGCCGCGGATGACCTGCAGCTCGGCCAGGATCCCGTCCAGATCCGCCGCGGTCGCGCCCGCGCGCCGCTGGTTCGGGTGATCGCGGTGGTGACGCTCGAGCACGGGGCCCACCACGTCGTCGAGGATGGCCACCTGCTCCGGGCTGTTCCACACGTGGCGCAGGATGAAGAAGTCGCCGTCGTTGACGGTGGGCCTTCCGTCGAGCAGCGCGCTCGCCGCGAACAGCTTCAACAGCTTCACGACCCGCCGATCGCTGATCGAGATCCCCTCCGATCGGATCTGGAAGATGAAGCCCTTGTAGCGCGCCATCCAGTCGTCCGGGAACGACAGGAACTGCCCGAGGCGCGCCTGGAGCCGCTTGATCTCCGCGAGGCTGACGAGCCGAGGGACGGTCTCGTTCGCGCCGCTCAGCTCGGCGACCTCGGCGCGAATCCCCCGATCGCACAGCCCCTGGAAATGGAAGCTGTCGAGGTTCTCGGA
>Ga0068853_100000346_pt1 | contig 32311 bp, 19 predicted proteins | sample KBSCornC32_FD_65655 | JGI IMG/M metagenome (GOLD analysis project Ga0068853, IMG submission 65655) | Corn rhizosphere microbial communities from Kellogg Biological Station, Michigan, USA - KBS Corn C3-2 | ecosystem: Host-associated > Plants > Roots > Rhizosphere > Soil ... | reverse complement strand
CCCTTGCCTATATTGGGAAATATTGCATATCCGGCAGCATGCTTAAAGAGATTTTCCATCGAAGGATCTGCCTTAAGAAAGGCAGCTTTAGCCTCTTTGCTGTCTTCGATTATTCTCTCCTGAGAGCCATCCTGAGCCATGACGATTCGCGGAACGACCAGGCCCGATAACATCATCAGAACTATAGCCGGGATAACGATACTTGTCCTTTTCATAAGTAACAATTTTAAGTTATTAAGGGATTTGCGATAAGATCCATGCAAAACATCTGCCACGGGAGCGGCATTCTCCAAAATCCAAAAACAACTGAAAATCATAAACTTAAACAAGTTCCCACATTCATCCTCTCACCACACGCGTCCGCCTCGACAGCGCCCGCCGAACCGGTCCATCAAACACAACCATCACAACATACGCCAGGATCACCTGCAACACGAGCACCCCCAATACAATCATAACAAGCCGCACTCCGGCCGGCCGATGAAGACCCGGATAATCCGCAAAGATCCATATCAGCCAGTAATGCGTCATATACAGCGGGTAGGAGATCTTCCCCAGGAACACACAAAACTTTCGTACCCGTGGTGCAGGAGCCGTCCCCGCGCCAAGGGCGATAACCAACGGAAAATAGAGCAGGACGATCAGCGACTCCCACAGCAGATTCCAGGAAGAATACGGAAAAACGAACGCCCCCAGAAGAAGACCGGACAACGCCAGAAAACCCAGCCGGTTCACCACAATCCATTTCGACCGGTATACGAACATGCCCGCCAAAAATGAATACGCCACCCGGACCAACCCGTCCCAAAAGGTTCCCCCGCTCCATCCGCCCAACAACGACCCTTCCTTGTAAATAACCCAAACGATACCCGCACCGGCGGGCACAACCAGCATCATAAGATAACGGCGCCCGAGCCGGTGAAGAAAAAGCGCATAAAAAAGACTCGCAACATACTCCCAGAAAAGCGACCAGGCAGGCGCATTCAGACTAAAATTATTGTAAAACCGGCTCGCCATCACCGGAAAAGGGATCATCAGAATAGAACATAAAAACACTTCAGCGATCCTCACCCCATCTATCGGCTGAACCGCACCACCAAACCCCGCACCACCTGACACCACACCACCTGACACCACACCACCAGATACCGCACCGTCAACCCCCGGACCAGCAAAGGACTGAATAAATAAACCCAATAACCCCAGAACCGAACCGATTACCACCAGTGGATGCAGCCGGATAAGCCTCGACCTGAAAAACTCGCCCAACCCCAGACTATCAATCCTGCCATCATACGCATAAGCGATCACAAACCCCGACAAGCAAAAGAAAAAATCGACGGCCAAAAACCCATGACCGATAAAATTTCGGCTATAGTCCGGCTCGATCACCTCCATGAAATGGAAAACCACAACCGCCAACGCCGCCATTCCCCGAAGACCATCCAGCACCTCGAAGTGCTTCTTTACAATATGAGTCATTCGGTGAAAATAGCAGTTTTCCCAATAAAAAAAGCCGGGGTAGACACCCCGGCCGCAAAGTCACATGAGAAACAAAACTTCATTCATCATTAGTACCCGCCGGAAGGTCCGGCTCCACCAAAGGGACCGGCCTTACCCGAAGCACCGGCCCCGCCGGCAGCCGGCATCAACTCCAGTCTTATATAATTTCCCCCACTCAAATACTTCCTCGCCGCATCCCGAAGCCTCCCCACCGTCACCCGATCCAGCTCCTCCAAATACCCATCCACTTCATGCAGATCCTCCTTGTCCTCGATCTGCCCGCTCAGATAACTCAGCCAAAACCCATTGGTCTTGACCGCCGTCTCATGCCCCGCCTTCGCTTCTGCCCGCCATTTATCGATATTCGCCTGCAAAGGACCATCCTTCCGCACCTTCGCGATCTCATCCAGCGCCGAGGCCACCAACTTGTCCGCGTTCTGCGGCGCACAGCCAAAACTAACCACCAGGGTATACCTTCCCTGTGGAAATTTTTCGGTGCTAACCCGGACGGACGGGCTATATACTCCGCTTTCGTCCTCGCGCAAACGCTCGATCATCCGGATCTGCAATACCTCCTTCAGTGCATCCAGACTGGTCACGTCCCTTTTGTTATAGTCGAAGACTCCAGATAACACCATATAGACCGTCGCCCTCGGCTCCGTGCCTTTGTAAATGATCTTCTCCATAGTTCCCCCTGGGATATGAATACCCAGATCCTTCGCCTGCTCTCCCGCATGGGTCGACGGCAATCCGCCAAGATATTTCTCCAGTAAAGGCTTAATGGCCGCCACATCCAAATTACCGACGAAAGTGAACGTAAACGCCGAAGCATCAGCGAAGCGCTCCCTGTAAATACGATACGCCCTATCAAGGTCTAGCTGCTTCAGCTTGTCGGGACTCGGCCCCGTCCGGCGGATACTGTAGCCACCAAGGATAGCATTGGCCGAATCACCAAAAACTGATTTCGGATCATCCGCCCTGTTCGCCAGCGACGCCCGCGAACGTTCCACCAGACTGCGGAAGGCCGCCTCATCCCTGCGCGGTTCGGTGAAATAGGCGTAGACCAGTTGCATCGCCAATTCAAGATCGGCCGGAGTCGAGCTACCGCCAATGCCCTGGCTACGCTCGCCGATACGCGGCTGTACACCCACCTGCCTGCCCGCGAGAAATTTTCGCAGCTCGCCGAGGTCATAGTTCCCGACGCCGCCGGCTGCAACGATCCCCGCCGCACTGGAAGCATTTTCATAATCCGCATCGGAATATAACGAAGTCCCACCCGGCGCAAACGCGCTAAATGACACCTGGTCGTTCTTAAAGTCCGTAGGCTTGAGTACGACAGTAACGCCATTACTCAATTTCAGCGTGGTCACGTTCAGCCTCTGATCATGCTTCTCATCGACCACCTTTCCGGCTACCGGCCGCGAACCCAGCAGAGGCAGTGCGCTGACACGATCCACATACGCCTCCAGCTTCTCCGACTCGACGGAATGCATCCAGCCGGTGACCACAGCACTGTCAGGCAACGAGCCCTTGTCTTTCTCAGGAGCCAGAATAATAATATCCCTATCCGTCGTTTTCAGACTGGCCGGAAGCAATGCGTTCACTTCCTGCAGAGTGATGCCCGGCAACAGCCTGGACGTGAGCCCATACTCCGCTTCTATACCAGGAGCCGCAGCATCTTTTAAAAAATAGTCCTGATATTCTTTGACATACCGGGACGAATTGGTCTTGTCTTTTTCCTTTAATTGCTCTCTGGCAGAGCTGAGCATAGCCGCCTTCGCACGCCCGAGCTCCGACGGGGTAAATCCAAATTGCCTTACCCGCTCCAGTTCACGCCACAGAACCTTGTACCCCTGCTCCAGTTGACCTGGCCTGGCGACAACGCTGGCCTCGAAAGCATCGAGACCACCCATGAAACTACCCGCGCCCGCACTGGCCTGCACAAAAGGCGGATCGGCCTGCCGGGCCAGCTCCCCATATCTTTCCCCCATCATCCTGTTAAAAAGAAGACGGATCAAACCATTACGGTAGTCGGCATCCGTTCTGTCCGGGAGGCCCGGCAGCTTGATGATCATCTCGGCCTGCGTCGCCGTCATCTCACGGTCGGTGGCCGTGATAAAATGATCCCTGCCGGTCAGCGGTATACCAAATTTCGTGCGCGGCCGCTCCTGCGCGGGATTCCGAAGATCAGCAAACCGGGTCTTTACCTCCCGCTCCATACTGTCGGCATTGATATCCCCGACGATGACGACAGCCTGCAGATCGGGACGGTACCAGTCATGGTAAAATCGCCGGATCGTCTCCGGCCTGAAATGATCCAGAACAGTATCCAGCCCGATCGGCATCCGCTGCGAATACCTCGATCCGTTCAGGATCACCGGCCAGTATACCTGACGCAGCCGCTCCGACGCGCCCTTGCCCAGCCGTTTCTCCTCCAGCACCACACCCCGCTCCTTGTCGATCTCCGCAGGGTCTAAAATAGCGTTTGCCGCCCAGTCCCGAATGATCTGCAAGCCGTTATTCACCACTTCAGGCTTGTCGCTCGGAACAGGCAGCTCATACACGGTCTCGTCAAAACTCGTATATGCATTGATATCCGCGCCGAACCGCACCCCGTTCTTCTGCAAATAGTCGATGAGCGCATTCTTAGGATAATGGATAGTCCCGTTAAAGCTCATATGCTCCATGAAATGCGCCAGCCCCTGCTGGTCATCGTCCTCGAGTATGGAGCCCGCCTTGTTGACGAGATAGAACACTACCCTGTTCTTAGGCTCTTCGTTGTGCCGGATAAAATAGGTCAGGCCATTGGACAGTTTCCCATAGCGGACAGCCGGGTCCAGCGGCAACGGCTGGTGCGTGGCAGAAAGCACAGTCCCCGAAAAGTCATATTTCATCCTGACTTCCAAATTTTTTGTGACCGGCGGTAAACACCGCTGCTCATTGCAGGTTTGATACTGTATCGTCACGCCGATCGTATACTCCCCGGAATTCACCGCTGCCCCATCCTTCCTGCCCGCTCTTACAAAAAATTCCTGGCGGAACAGCACACTGTCGCCGCTATAGACCATGGTAGCTCCCTTGAAATGCGGTTCGGGAGCGCGTGAGCCCAACTTCATGATCTCGTCGGGGAAATGAAATTCCACCCTGGTCGGCACCCATCCGCCCGCAATATTTCCCGGAGTGTTCGCATAGCCATACCAACCTTCTTTAAAATGCAGAACGACCTCCAGCTGGCCCGGATTCGACCGCAGGACTGCCGGGGTGCTCACGGTATAGCTTACCGGTCCATCTCCCCCTTCGGTTTTGGACTTTGGCGCTTCCGGTACTTTGAACTCATCCTTCGCAACGACTCCCTTGCTGGCAATGGCACGCTTAGGATTCTTCCTTCCCAGCATTACATACACATAACCCCGGTGACGGAGGGTCAGGTATTTCTCGTCCGTGAGCTTCCCTATGATATAGTCCCTGAAACTCGGCTCTTTCGCCATTCGCTCCTTCACTTTCCCGAGGCCGCCCTCCCACTCGACGATCCGTCCGGCATCCTTCCCGGGCGCCTCCAGGCGAAGGTCATTGAGATAACTCCAGGCGACCAGCGAATCGATATTGAATCCATTAACAGTAGGCAACGAAACTCCAATGACGAGATCAGGTACGCCGTCGTGGTTATAGTCCGTGACCATGATATTCGGCTGGCAGCCCGGAAAGGTCTTTTGCATATCTTTCGCGGTAAACAACGGCCTCGCCGGCTCGAACCTTAAGCCCTTGCCGGTTTGTACGCCACGGAAGAAAACCACCGGGTCCTTTGTCCTGCTATTGCCATAAAGATGGGTGACCAACAGGTCCAGTACGCCATCTCCATCCCAATCGACCGGCGTGATAAAGGCCTTGATCACACCCGAATAGTGCGGCTTCCCGAATTCCTTTTCGGCCTCTTCCATTTCTTTGTCATCCGGACGAACCACCGACAGCGGATATCCATCGGTACCAAGCAGATATTTCCGCAACCCGAACCGTGGATGCGCCGCCGTACCTGCATTCAGCGCCACCCGCAGCTCGTCGAAGCCCCCCACGAAAAGATCGGCGAGCCCGTCCCCATTGAAGTCCCCAAAGCCGGCCGAACTATAGGTCCAGTAAGACAATGAATTGGGGTCCACATCCGGTTTCGCCTCCTGAATGGATGTATAACCACTATCCCGGTATCCCTGCTGTTCGACGAATTGCCGGGGCTGAAAACCGTCCTTCGACCCGCGCCACCAATTGATCCGGCCGGGATTATACTGACCCGTCAGAATGTCCTCATACCCGTCGTGATCCAGGTCTACCAGACGCGGATGCGTGCCGATACAGCACCACTGGTAGGAGGTCATCGTGTCCCCCTTTACATCCGTAGCATAAAAATACCTGCCGCTATACTTCGGCTTGTCGTTCGTCCCTTCATTTAAATAGACCTTGATGTCGGAACCGGTCTGCCCGGTCTCGAACTCGCCCAGCAGCAGATCGGTCTTGCCGTCATGATTCCAGTCATAAAAGGCGGGATAGGCCAGTCCATGCTTTTCGGTGCGGATCTCGCGCTCCGTGCCGGTGATCAGCACCGGCTGACCCAACAGCGGCGCACCCGGAATATCCGTATTGGTGATCGTCCCAAATTTCGGTAACCCGGTCGACCTGACCATATCGTCTTCCACCCCATCCCTCAACAACCGCCCCACCAGCACTCTGATCTCCTCTACCGTCCCTTCATTCCTCCCATCCCACCTTCCCCTGACAACACCTGCCCGATCCACAACCAGCACCGTCGGATTCCCCGCCCCAATGGACTTCCCATATTCATTGTCGTTAACAGTCATTGGAAAACCATACCCATGGTCCTTCCAGTATTTTACCGGGTCATTGCTGCTGAGCGCAGTCTCATTGTAATCGATACCGATCAACTGCAGATCTTTGCCGCACTGCAACGCACTGTCGATCTCATGCGTCAGCTTTCTGCAGGGAGCGCACCACGTCGCCCAAAAATCGAGCACCAGAACCTTTCCCTTCAATGCTTCGCTTTTCACCATTTTTCCATCCGGTGTTTTTAACGAAAAAACCGGAAGCCTTTCACCCACCTGCAGGGAGTCCGCAGCCTGCAGGGGGTCCGCCACTCCCAAAAGGGTCACCCTCATAGGAGCCACCCCCGGGGTCGACACCCCCAGGGGGTCCGCCACCTGCCGGGGCGCACCCGAAGACACCATACGGCTCTCCCTGGCAAAAACAAACAACGGGATCACAACTAGAGGCGATATACGCCGGAATATGGATAACATACTGTTGAGGTTATTTTTTAATAATTTCTATTATTCCTTCATTCTCGATGATCTTCATCCCCACCCGGTCGGCAGCAATACCCTCCTGCAAAACATAAGGATAGCGGGGCCTGCCGTTCTCCAGGACCGTGGGCAGATAGGCGAACCGCAGGTTGTCCCTGCGCTGCCGCAGCGCTTCACCCGCCTCTGCGATATGCGTAGAGATGATAAAAGCGCACCGGCGATAGGTCGAAAAGGCCTCGGCGACGGCCAGAGTTCCATCATAGGCATCTTTAACATTGGTTCCCTTGAACAACTCATCGAACAGAACCACCAGCCGCCTGCCCTCGCTGACAGCCCGCGCCACATTCTTTACCCGCAACACCTCGGCATAGAAATGACTATGCCCCAGGCTCAGGTCATCGGCGACATTGATGCTGCTGAACAACCCATCCCGAACCGAAAAAGCCATCTCCTTTGCCGCCACCGGGAATCCCATATGCGCCAGGTACAACGCAATGCCGAAGGCCCTCATGAAAGTGGACTTGCCCGCCATATTGGCGCCGGTTAAAAACAGCATATTCCTGTTGGTATCAAGCGCGATGGAGTTGCCCACGGCATTGCTCACAGCAGGGTGCCGCAATCCCTCGATCCACACGATATTGTCCCCCGCAGGCAAAGCGCCGGCATACCCCCAGCCGCTGACCCGGGCCATATTACCTACGCAGATATAAACATCCAGCTCACTCAGCACCGCCATGACCGTCTCCAGACCCGCCCGCAGCCTTGTCCGCAATAGATGGTCATAGCGCGCCGCAGTCACCAGCGACCAGTCGGCAGAAACATCCGCCCCCGCCAGCAACCGGTCCTCCAGTACATCCAGCGCAGCGCGCGCTCTGTCCGAATAGGGCCCATCCGGATCGCACTTTACCAGTCCGCGCAAAAAATCCCGGGCTACACGCAGCCCGCTAACGGCAGCGGTCAGTCCTTCCCGCAGCAACGCATCCGTTTCATCCCGCACCAGCGACGCCATCACCTTCCGCCGCACTCCATGCCAAACCGCCGCCGGCAAATGCCCATGACCAGAGCTCCCGAGATAGTTCTCCATCGCCTCCACCTGCGAACCGCTCATCGGAAATACCAGATCCAGCGCAGAAAAATATCGTATCAGACCGCTTCGCCGATTGATCGCCTCCGCATCGGTCAGCGGATGCCGGAACATCTCCTCCAGCAAACGCTCTCCTCCCCTGGTCCGCACCTGGCTGAACAGACTGAACATCGAGCCACGCCGGTGCCTGCCCAACAGGTTCAGGTCATTCAAAGTTTGTTGATCGGTAATGAAACTCATGATGCCTGCCAATTTCCTTTTTCCAAAATATCAAGTATCCCTTCATTGCGGATGATCACCATCCCATGACGGTCATCCGTGATGCCGCGTTCCAGCTGATAAGTGTACACCGGCCGATGACCATCCATCCGGGTCGGCAAAAACAAAAACCCAATATTGTCACACTGCTCCCGCAGCACCTCCCCCGCCTCGATGATATGCGTCGAGATCACGAAGATGCTGTTGCGCTTCGACGCAAACGCCCCTGTTATTGCAATCGTCGCCTCGTAGGCGTCCTTGACATTGGTACCGCGGAACAATTCGTCGAAGATCACCAGCAGGTTCCTCCCCCGGTTCAGCTCCTCAGCCACCTTCTTCACCCGCAGCACCTCGGCATAGAAATGGCTGGCGCCCAGCCCAGGGTTATCCGCGAGGTTGATCGTGGTGAACAGCCCATCCAGCACCGCGAATTCCATAGAGGAAGCCGCAACGGGGAAACCCATATGGGCGAGATACACGGCAATACCCAGCGATTTCATAAAAGTGCTCTTGCCCGCCATATTGGCGCCGGTCAGAAACACGATATTGTTATCGGAAGTGATCGTTATCGAATTGGGGACCGCGCCCGGCAGACCGGGATGGTACAGGCCCTGCAGCCGCACCGTATTCGACCCGCGATCGAGCACCGCAGGGAAAGCGAATTTTCGGGCGACAGCCACCCGCGCCACCGTCAAATAAAGATCGAGATAGTAAATTCGCTCGAGCAGGCGGCGCACCACCGGCCGGTATCGGAAACGCAGCTGTTCATCCAGACCAGCCATCTCATCAAAACTTATCTTCTTTCTCGGGGATTGCCGCAGCACTCCCGAAAATGCCGCATCCCCAAGCAAGCCCCGGATCAAGCGGCATTCCTCTGCATACGCAGAGCCGTCAGCCGCCATCACCGACACAAAGTCCCGGCACGCTTCCACCATCTCCACCAGAGACGCAATACCTTTTTGGATGATCGATTCCTCGGTATTAGTCGATATCAGTCCCCTGATCCTCCGCTCCAGCGAACCGTCCGCCTGCGACAGCTTTGTCCGCTCATCGGTATTGGCCAGATACTGCTCGGCAGCATCGAACCACTCGGGCTTAAAGGGAAAGGAGAACGCCGACTCCGCAAACAGCCGGAAAATAGCGATACGCTTCCGTATCGCATCAGGCCGCGACAACGGTTCCCGGAACAGCTGCTCCAGCAGAACAGCACCCCCGCGGGTCTGTGTATGACTAAAAATACCGTAGACCGAGCTATCCCCCCGCTTTCCAAAAACGTTCAGGTCTTCAAGCGTCTGCTTATCGGTAGAGAAATTCATAAGTGGTTATTTTCTTTTGCGCCGGATCAGCAGGATGCTGCCGAAGACAAGCAACAGACCCGGAAGGACACCCATCAGCATCACCTTCAGGAAAGCGAGCCCGCTATCGGTAATGCTAAGACGCTTGTCCTGCGACGGCGGCCGCGAAGTATCGATCGGGAACTCTCCATGCGCGAACCAGCTGAAGATAGCCGTGGAAAAATCGAAGTTGCAGGTCTTGATATTATACCGGCCCAGCTCCGCATTACTCAGGAAATCGGCGTCCCCCGCAACAACGATCCGTTGCTCTCTGCCGTTGATCATACGTGTAAGGCCGACCACCGCGGGCAGCGGCCCCCGCTGATCACCCTGGCTGGAGTCATACCGGAGCATGTCGGGGTCGGGATCACTGGTATTCTTTTGCTTGCCACCCGCCCCCGACGCATCGCCGAAGGATACCGTAATGCCGCCCATGCCCACGCTTCGCGGCGTCTCCTCGTCCTCGGCCATTTCGATCATATTCTCATCAGGCTTGATCTTTTTGTTCCAGGTGCTCCTGGCCGCCGTCACCGCCAGCGGGATCGCCGTAAAAGGCCCGCCGGCGCTCACCGACAATCCTGCCGCTCCATGCATCGCGACCACCAGGCTGTCATTGAAATCTTCGCGCAGCTGCCCGGTAATGCCCGCCGCTTCCGGGGTCAGGTACGGCTGCACCAGCTGGGGCGAAAAATCCTTGTTCTTCTCCACCATCATTCCATCCATCATCCTCACACCTAATGGAGCCAGCAGCGGATTGACGATGGCCTGCCTCCCCGGCTCACCCGCGATCAGCAGATTGCCGCCATCGGCGATATACCGCTCGATCTTCCGCCTCGAAATGCTGTCGAATGCCATTTTTGGATCGGCGATCACCAGGGCGGTGATATCCCCGGGAATATCCTCATCATGCAAGTACAGTTTCGATACATCGAATCCCTGGTTGACCAGCGAATTCCGGAAAGTGATCTCGTTCGTCAGAACCTTGAAATGCCGGTCTCCCATCTTGTCGATGCTACGCTCCGACTCGCCCTGCGCAAAAGCGATCTTCGGCATCTTCGCCTCCATCAGGCGTTTGAGCGCCGCCGAAGTCTCCGTCTCGGACGGAAAGACGGCCTGGTCGTCGAACAGCCGAAGAAATGTCTGATGACCGTTATAATGGAGGTCCATGACATACCGGTTCTGCTCAGGCCGCAGGTCGATCGTCTTGCTGATCTCCGCCGGCGTCTCGAACGACTTCAGGTCCACCTTAAAAGATTTAGCATACCGCTCCGCCAGCTGCGTCAACCCCAGACCCGGATTATACTTAAAAATATCCTTGTTCCCCGGGCTGTCGTAGAAATAGACGTACCTGAATTTGATATCGGGCTTGTATCGGAGATAAGGTTCCCACCGCGCCAGATCGGTATTGCGCTGTTCGGGTTTGCCATACCAGAACCGGTTATCCAGCAGGTTGACATACGAAGTCACCTCCAGCGGTTTGTCTCCCATCTCCCTGATGACCTTCTGCGCATTGGCCGTCAGCGTCAGGTACTTGTTGGTCGTGGCATCGATATATCCAGTCAGCGAAGGCTTCGAGCTGATATACCCGATGGCCAGCGCGCAAACGAAGATCAGCACAAACCGCCCCGCCCTGACGACCATGGGCCTCGACTCCCGATCGCCCTGTAGCTTGTAAATGGCAAAGGCCAGGAACATCGCGATGATGACCAGGAAGTAGATGATATCCTTCGTGGAGATCAGTCCCAGCAGCAGATGGTTCGCCCGCCCCTGTATGGACAGGAAATACGCAAGGTCACGTACGAAATCGATATCCTGCCATAGCTCTCCGATATAGCTCAGCGCCGCGAGCACCACCAGCGTGCTCAACGCCGCCACGACCTGGTAAGAGGTCAGACAGGACATAAAAAGACCGATGGCTGCATAGGTACAAAGCAGCAGATACACGCCCAGCAGGGACGTGACCAGCATGGCCGCATCGGCATGCTGGATATTGAACAGGCCCAGCACCGATATGAACGCCAGCACAAGGACGAGCGCCAGATTGTATACCATCATGGACATAAACTTGCCAAAGATGATCTCCCGCACCTTGATAGGCGAGGAATACAGCAGCTTGATCGTACCGGCATTGATCTCCCGGCTCATCAGTCCCATGGTCAGCAAAGGCAGATACAGATAAAGACTCCTGACCAGCCTCGGCCATATGCCATATGGAGGACCAAAAGTTCGGTATGTCAGGAATTCAAGATATTTCAGCCCCTGGCCCCCAAGGTCCTGGGTGGTCAGAGTCCCCTCGAGTGTACTGGTATACATCAGCCCGCTCTGGAACAGGAAGGCGATCAGCAGGAACCACGCGATCGGAGAATAAAAAAGGAGCGCCAGCTCCGTCCTGGCTATTTTTAGGATTGTCTTCATGAGCTTTATTTTGTCCTGCCGTTATGATTGGAAAGTTGGGCGAATATTTCATCCAGGGAGCTTTTGTCTATCGAGATCTCCCTCAGCCGCCACCCCTTCGCCACGCTGGCTCCGATAATGCGTTCGGTGATCTCCTGGTCGCCGTTGAAATATAGCCGGATCTGCTTTTCCGTGAGGAAATCGGTCCGCATGACACCGGGAATGCCCAGCAGCTCTTCCTCCGGCGGGGGATTGTCCATATACGTAACCACGCTATGCGGCTCCATATAATTGTTGAAGGCATCCATCGTGTCGGAGAATACGATCCGGCCGTTATCGATCATCTTGATCTCTTTGCACAGCAGCTGTACCTCCGACAGGATATGTGAGGAGAAGATGACCGCTCGGTCGGCGGCGATCTCCCTGATGAGGGCGCGGACTTCGATGATCTGGTTAGGGTCAAGGCCATTGGTGGGTTCATCCAGCACGACCAGCGAAGGACGATGGATGATCGCCTGGGCGATGCCGACGCGCTGACGGTAGCCTCCGGAAAGATTCCGGATCAGCCTGCCGCTGAAATGGCCGACGCCGCAGCGCTCCTTGGCCACCTCTACCGCCGGACGGATATCGGCCTTCGGCATCTTTCGCAAATTAGCGCAGTAGACAAGGTACTCATCCACCGTCAGGTCCGTGTACAGCGGTGCATTCTGCGGCAGGAAGCCGATCAGTCGTTTGGCGGCTTCAGGATCCTTACGCATATCGATACCGCCGATAAAGACCTGACCTTCGGTCTGGTTGAGACACCCGCACAGGATGTTCATCGTCGTGGACTTTCCCGCGCCATTGGAGCCAAGCAGCCCGACGATACCATTCTTGTCGATCTCGATGTTGATGTCCCGGATGGCCCAGCTGCCCGAATACTTGTGCGAAAGCCGTTCGAGCTTTACAATTGAGTGATTCATACTTGTTCGGAGAAAATTTTCAATAAATTCAGCTATTCAATATCAATAGCCGGGATTCTGCTTCAGGTATATGTTACTCTGCAGCTGCGACTTCGGGATAGGATAGAGCGCCGCATCCGCCGTCCAGCCGGTCTTCTCCGCACCCAGCACCGCCCCAGCCTGGCCCGTCCGTTTGAGATCATACCAGCGATGCCCCCATTCGGTGAACAGCTCGACCTGCCGTTCATGCATGACCGCATTCAGCACCGCCGCCTGCGAGCTGGCACTGGCCGTACTGGCCGCGAGACCCGCACGGGCGCGAACGATATTCAGATCGGCCAGCGCCGCCGCTCCATTGCCCAGCTCGGCCGAAGCCTCCGCGCGGATCAGGTACTGCTCCGCCAGGCGTAGGATCATATAGTCTTCAGTGGTGGAAGCACTCGACTGGACATTTTTGTATTTGTTGGGGTAGTATAAGGTATCACCGTTGACGATCGCCTGCCCCAGCCAATCCTTCATCCGCAAATCACCAGGCTCGAAGGCATTCAGCAAAAATTTCGTCACCGGAAAAGTCGGTGCCGCGCCATACTGGGATACAAAATCATGTGCCTCTGCCACTTCGTAGTAGGCAGTCTTTGTAGGCACCTGCCAGATGGCTTCGGCACTGCCGTCGAGGAAGACCTTGTTCGGATCGCTGACCATGCTGTACTGACCGGAGGAGATAACCGCACTGGCGGCATCATAGGCCTGCTGCCATTGGTTGCGATAAAGATAGACTCGCGCCAGCAACGCCGTCGCCACCAGTTGGTTGGGGCGTATATGCCCACCGGAAGGATAGACCAGCGACAACTTTTGCTTTGCGCTGGCGAGATCTGCCAGTATCTGCCCATAGACGGAATCGACGGATGAACGCGGCATAATACCGTTAACCTTGTAATCGGTGGTCAATGACAGGGGAACACCGCCGAACAGATTCACGAAATTGAAATAATAGAGCGCCCGCATCACCTGCATCTCCCCGGTAGCCTGCGCCCTGAAAGAGGCGGACAGTGCGGAATTGTTGCTTACCCCGCCGATCACCGCATTGACGGTATAGAGAGACGTGTAGGGGGCGGTCCAAAGATCATTGACATCCGAATTGAGGTTCGTCAGGTTATATCCATAAAAGCCGGTCATGTCGAGGTCATAACCGTTGTTATAGAGCAGCTCGTCGGAGGAAAGCCCCGCAGCTTCCGTGATCTTCGCGTCGGTATATCCGAAACCGGACGAGCTCAGGGCGTTATAGCTGTATGCGTAGGAGATCGCGGTCAGCGCCGTCGAGCTGTCGCCAAACTGCTGGGACTCTGCTATCTGCGAGGGCGGGCTGGGCGGGATCTCAATCAATTTTTTACAGGACAGCCCCGCGACCATCAGCGCCACGGCAACGATATATGGTTGAAAGAATGTTTTTTTCATGATACTAAAAGTTAAAAATTACAATTCAACCCGAACGCAACGATACGTTGTACCGGGAATTGAGTAAAATCACTGAACGTCTCCGGATCGGCTACGTTATAGTTGGTGATCGTCAGCAGATTTTGAGCGTTGCAATAGATGCGGAAGTCATGGATATGCGCGCTCCTGAGCAGCCTGTCGGGTAAAGCATAAGAAAGCGACAGTGTCTTCAGTCGCACATAGGTATCGTCGCTATACGCCCCGGACGACTGGCTGAAGGCCGATGCCGATCTGGAGGCTTTTGAGCTATAGCTGGTGACCAGGTGCTGCAGGGTGGCACGGGTATCGCCGGGACCCGTCCAGTAGTTGCCCACCACCGCCGCCGGCATATTGATCAAAGGGCTGCCTGGCGTATATCCGTTGCCGTATAGTGTATACATCCAGTTGGGCGCCGTCTGACTCGAGAACTGAAAGAAGATATACAGGCTGACACGTTTGTAGGTGAACGTATTGCCGAACCCGCCCATATATTTGACTTCACGGTTGGCGATGGGCACCTGATCCCCTCCGTCCGAAACAAGCCCATATGCCGGAGTAGACGTGATCTGGTCCTTTGCATTCAGGTATTCAAACAGCCCTGTGGTCGGATTAATGCCCTTGTAACGGTACCCAAATACAATAGAAGTGGGCTCGCCGATCTTATAAATGCTTGCGTAGGAAGACCCCGCCAGATTGGGGAAGCTGAGCAGCTTGTTGCGATTGAACGCGATGTTGAAATTCGTCTTCCAGGTAAAGTTCAAACCCTGGAAATTGCTCGAAGTAAAAGATATCTCCCAGCCCTGGTTCTGCACTTCGGCAGGCAGATTCTCCAGTACCGTTCCGAAACCGGCCTGTATCGGCAAAGGATAACCGCCAAGCTGGTCGCCTTCACGGTCGCGGTAGAACGTAGTGTTCAGCAGCAGCCGGTCGTGGAAGAATCCCAGATCGAGGGCGATATTGAGCGATTTTTTCGTCGCCCAGCCATAGTCCGGATTGTACAGGTTCTGAGGCTGGTTCGGTTGCACTCCCTGAACGGCCGGTACATAGGTCAACGGCTGCCAGAACGCCTGAAACCTATACGGAGCGATACCATCCGAACCGCTGGTCCCATAACTGCCCGACAACTTGCCGTAGCTGAGAAAAGGCAGCGCTTTTGTAACCGGCCTCTCCTGAGTGAATATCCAGCCCGCTCCAACCGAACCGAAACTTCCGAACTGCCTGCCCGGACCAAAATTACTCGACCCGTCGCGCCTCCCCCCCATGCTGACGATAAACTCCTGGTTATAGATATATTTCAGCCGCGCAAACGCAGCACTGTATTTGTACACGGTCGACTGATCATACGGATAGACCGTCGCGGCGCCATCGATGGAGCCAAGCAATTGATCGTTGCTGTACCCCGTCCCCTCAAGCGTCTCCTGATAATTGGTGTTCTTCTTGTACGTACCGCCAGCCAGCGCCGACAGCGCACTCTTGCCGATCGTGACGTTATAGTCGATCTGGGGCTCGATGTTCAGCGTCTGAAAATTGTTCTTTGCAAATTCCGCACTGCGGTAAGTACCGTATAGCGGATTCTGCGAGATGGCCGGAAGTCTCGTACTCTCGTCGCTGGTGTTCCGGTTATACCCGGCGCTAAGGCCGAATGCCAGCCCCGAAATGATCTTATAGTTAAGATGCAGACTGTTGTTGATATTATAGTTTTGCAGGTTGTCAGGCTGCAATAAATAGGAGTAAAATTGATAGTTGCCCAGGTTGACACCCTTGTACAGCCAAACAAGGCTGCCGTCCGGATTTTTCAGGTCGGGCAAATTCGGAGGAAGCAGGACATCCTTGTTGCCTGCATATCCCGCCGAGTGATTCTGGTCATATCCGACGTCTGTACCGAAATCCAGCGTCAGCCGGTTGTCGTTGGACGCATGATGGAACATGCTGTGCAGGGTCAGCCGCTGGTCTGAAAAACTACCGGGGTAGTTGAAATCGGACCGGGTATATCCGCCGGAAAAAATGAAGGTATTGTTGTAGGTCCCTCCCGATACACTGGCATGAATATCAGTGTTATTCGTGGTCTTACCATAGATCAGCCCCGGCCATTTGGTATATTTATTCTGATCGAAAAGCGTCAGGTCGGGCGCATATCCGCCAGTGTAGGGAGTGTTATTGGGGGTAACGCTATCCTGCGCAAGCGCTTCACGCCGGTATTGCAGGTATTGCTGCGTATTCATGACATGTAAATCGCGCGCGGCACTGTTGAACCCGGTGGTGGCCGTCAGGTTGAACATCGTCTTGCCTGCCTTACCTTTTTTGGTCGTGATCAGGATCACCCCATTGGAACCCTGCGTACCATAGATGGAAGTAGCGTCGGCATCCTTGAGGATCGTAATACTTTCAATATCCGAAGGATTTATGGAAGCAAATGGACTGACACCGCCGAACTGGTTGATCCCGCCATTGCTGCTGCCGTCAGTACCCAGATTACCGAACTGGCTGAGATTTTTGTTTTGCGGCGCAAAGGGTACGCCGTCGATGAGGATCAGCGGCTGGTCATATGGTCGCTGACCGTACGGCGCATTGGACATCACGGTATTTTGCCCGCGAACCTGCAGCAGCACAGTATTGCCCGGGACGCCGCTGGTACTGGTGACCGCAAGACCCGGAACCTGCCCCTGCAGCGCCAGCATCACATTGGTCACCGGCTGCTTCTCGATGGTGGCCGCATTGACGGTCGAAATGGAACCGACATCAAAACGCCTGCTGGTAGTCCCGTACGCCTGGATCACCGTCACATCCAACTCGTCCTGGCTGCGCTGCAGCGTCATATAATGATAGCCGCCGATACCCGTACCTACCGTAAACTCCCTGGGAACATAGCCCGTATAGGAAACGACCACCACCGTTCCTTCGGGGACATGCTTCAACCTGAAATCCCCATGGACATCAGACTGCGTCCCCTTCATCGTCCCTTTGATACGTACCGACGCACCGACCAGCGGAGCGCCAAGGCTGTCCGCCACCCGCCCACGGACACTGTCCCCCGCTGGTCCATCGACCGATATTCCCGTCGCCGATGGCAGAACCGTATCCTTCAGCACGACCATCTTGTCGATGATGGCATAGGTAAAAGGCTGGCCTTTGAAGCAGATGTCCAGTACCTCCCTGAGGCCGGCGTTACGGACCGAGATGCTGATATCATGCGTCTGCTTCATCCATTCATCGCGGTAAACGAATAAATACCCCGTCTGATCGGTTATCTTCCTGAAGACCCGGTCCAGCGGAACATGCTGTTCCGACAGGTTGATCTGCTGCGCCCGCGTATTTGCGCTGAGATGCAGACAGAAAGCCAATAATAAAAATGTTGTCAATCTCACGACTAACAGAGTTTTGGTAATGAATGCATTCCTTTTGAGCAGGGGAATGCCTCTCAATGCTGCTAAAAGCATACATTTGCAGTGTTTGGGTTTAACAATAAAGCAGTTTCCAACAATTGTGTTTGCGTCAGACCTGAACGCCTCGCCGGGAGTGGTACCAACACTTCCGGTTTTCTTTTCAGGACTTCAACCGATAATCAGTAAAGGATGAGGTTTTATGGCATTACGTGGATCGTCCTGCCTTCAACTCTAAAATGAACACCACTGGTTTGCAATACCTGCAGTGTATTCGAGAGCATAGTCGACCGAGGCACCGTTCCGGTGATATGCCCGGCAGGAACGCCATTTTCAAAAACGATATCGACATCATACCAGCGACTGATCTGCCGCATCACCGTGGCAATGTCCGCACTGGTTAAGTAGAATAATCCGTTCTTCCAGGCAAGCACCGATTCGAGATGGGCATCGGATGCGGCTCTCAGCTGCGAGTCGCGCCATTCTGCCTGCTGGCCGGGCCTGCTCAGTGCGATCACACGTCCGGACTCCCCCACTTCCGCCGCACCGCCGGCAAGCGTGATCTTCATCGCCGGTTCCTCGACATAAGCGTTGATATTGAAAGAGGTCCCGATATCGCGGACCGTCACTCCCTCCACGCCGACCTCGAAAGGCTGCTTCGCATCATGCACCACTTCGAAATAAGCCTGACCGCTGATGCTCACGCGGCGCGTCTTTCCGATGAACGCCGTAGGATAAGTTATCGACGACGCGGCGTCCAGCCATACTTTGCTGCCGTCAGGGAGGGTCAGCCGGTACTGACCGCCCCTCGGCGTGGTCAGGGTATTGTACAATACAGTCTTCTCCTTTGCTGTCGCCTCAGCCTGATAATCAAGCTGACCGTTCTGCTTCATGACACGGTTACTCCCCTGCATGGCCAGCAGACCGTTGTTTGCACTGTCGAGCACTACCTGCTGACCATTCCCGAGGGTTAGCATAGCGTGATTGCCGCCCGGCTTTGCTTCGATGGCGACAGCCGCCGGATTATAATTATTGGGCCCAACACTATTCCGCTGCCACAACACCCATCCTCCGATCACAACGACCAATACCGCCGCCACCGCCACATAGCGCCGCCATCCAATCCGCCTGACCGGCGCCTCCGGCCTCCCAGCCTCCGTGTGCCCCACCTCGTGCCCCCCAACCTCCTTCAACCCTACCTCCGGCCTCCCGGCATCCTTCAGCCTCACCTGCCCCTCCAGCTCAGCCCGTATCTTCATCAGCATCCTGTCATGAATAGCCAAAGGCTCCTCCAATACTACTTCCCCTGGGTACTCTTCCCCCAATTCGCCAAACCATCCCTCCGCCAATTCTCTCTCCGCAGCCGTACATTCCCCGGCCAGATAGCGCTGAAGCATTAATTGAGCATCATGTGGCAACATAATAGAAAGGTTCTATAGTATTAGTGACATCCCGGTCCCCGAAGTGGTATCCTGTATTAATATTTTTTTAAAAAAAATGCGTGGTCAGCCAAAAGATCAGTCCGGCCGGCAGCCCCAGCCCTTCACGAAGTATCTTCAGCGACTTGTACACCTGCTTCCGCACCGTCTCCTCCGATATCGAAAGCCGGACGGCGATCTCCTTATATGACAGATGATGCTTGCGGCTAAGAATGAAGACCTCTTTCATCTTTTCCGGCAGCTGCTCGACAAGCCCATCGATACGCGCCTCCAGCTCCCGCCCGAATATCTCGGATTCCACCCCCAGGCTCTGTCCGGAAAAAGCCGTCATATGCATGGCGAGACGGTCCAGATAACCGGCGTAGGTGCTGTTTTTTTCTATATGCCTTATGGAAAGATACCTGGCGCTATTATAAAGGTAGGTAGAAAGACTCTTTTCGATATTCAGTTCCTGGCGCCGATTCCAGAGAGAAACAAATAATTCCTGTACGATATCCTCGGCATCGGACTGCCGCCGCATGACACGCATGACATAAATGAGCAGCTTATCCCAATACCTTTCATAAATGGCCGTAAAAGCATCAGGATCACCGCTCGCCAGAGCCGCAACCAGCGATTCATCCGTGTTAGGATAGTCCAGAGCCATTCGATAAATGTAGGAAAAAAAAACGATGGCCTGGCAGATGATCCCTTCAACGCCCCTTCTTCCACTGCGCATATCTTTCTTCCAAAAACCCAATCCCCGCCGCCTGATACTCCGGCGTACTCAACGTAAAATGATCCCCCGGATAATACTGAAAGACAAAACGCGTATCCAGCTTCTTCATTTCATCGTCCAGCATATGCACCGCATAGTTCAGCAAAAAATTATCCTGATTCCCCACCGATACCCGGATCTTGCTCTGCAATCCCTTCTCAAGCGTCGGCCAGTTGTTGCGCAGATAGGCGCAGATATCGTAGGACTTCCAGTGTTCAACACAGGACTTGTCGATAGCGCCTGTCACAGGGTCGCAAATCGGTACAGGCTGACCATTCGCCCCTTTTGCACTGAACACCTGGTTGAACGAATGCATCTGCTCGCCCCGGTACAGCACAAACTCCTGCTGGTAGCACTGCTTCATCGTCGCCACCGGAAAATATCCCGCAATGGTGGCGACGACATTCGAATTCCCATTTTTCTTATAATAAATATTGTCTTCCTCATAAAGGTTGACCCGCTGAAAATTCCGGAAGTCGACCGGATCAGGCGAGCTCGACCAGCATCCCGTAAACACCTCGGGATAGTGCGTCTGCAACCAGAGAACCGTCCACCCCCCGCTGCTATGTCCCCTCAAAAGCCTGGCCCCATTACAGCGATACGACTTTTCCAGCTGCGGGATGAATTCGGTCGTAAGCGCATCTCCCCACGGACCGTTGTTATCGCTGTTGGCATATACGGAATGCCCACCGGCGCAATTGCCATCCAGAAACACCGTGATACACGCGACAGAATCGAACGGTCTGCTAAAGGCCGTCGTATCTCCCGAGTACCGGTGATAATCCCCGCCATAGCCGGACACAATGAACAACACCGGAAACCGCCGCTCCGGCTGAGTATAATACTCGCGCGGCAGCATCACGGCAGCATCTACCGTCATCTCCCTTCCCTGCGACTTCGACAAAAGCCGCGAAGCCGCCTTCAGCTCCTTCACAAATTTGGTATCGGCAAACGTCTGCTGCGGCACGACCTGATCGCAACTCAGACTGAACCCCGCACTCGCATCTTTCGTCAGCCTGACCTTTTGCGGCAAAGAATAAAGATTACCCGGACTCTCCGCGATCGCCCTCCCTCCCAGGTTCCTGTCCCAAACGGCCTGTACATAATATTCGCCCCGTTCTATGTCAGATAACTTTGCCGGATAGGCGGCCGCCCGATCGTCAAACGTGACGGAACCACCCGGCTTCACATCCCGCACTTCAACGGAAAAACACGGAAAAGCCTCGAGATCGGCCATAGCATCTTTAGGGTTCCTGTTCTCCTTGTTCAGGTAAAGGATCACCTTTCCACTAAACGGCGCATTCATAGCGGCCGCCGGATAACTTACCCGGAACGTCTGGCAATAACCCGCCGCCGGGCACAACGACGCGGCGAACAGCAGTATCAGATATTGTTTTAGCATATCCGGAAGATACACCAATAACCACAAAAACTTTGCGTCAACAAAAGACACTCAATATCAGCGGCTTAAAATAATTTCGCCTTCCGCAACATCACCAGGGGCAGGCTCCCTCTGTCGCGAAAGAATTTGTCCGGTAGGACATTGATTAGACATCCCATTGAGTCCCTCTGTCGACTTTACGAGTACCGGCGCATGCTTGCGGCCATTGGGGAAGGTAACGATCCAGATGGTATCGAAATCACTGCCATTCCAGCTCAGCGAATCCTTACCCAGTCCGAGCGAGTGACCCAGTTTGGGTATATTGGTGTGCTCCCACACCACCAACTGCAGACCATTCTGTGTTTTCAGGTAGTCGGCCAGATCCTTTGTTTTCGTTTCATCGAACTCGCTGTTGATGGCCACTGAGTCGGTAACGGCCAGCGGAGTAGCGGTCTGGAACATACGGTCCTCCGAAGTGACGGCGCCGGTTTTCACCGTTGGCACATAGATCAGCAGCGGCCTGCCGAACTGTTTGTTGATAACGGCGGGTATATGCAGCGCCCTGTTCAGACCTTTGCAGTTCAGGTTGCTGCCGGCCGCATACTTCTCGCCGTGGCGGATGATTACTATAGTGAGATCATTTTTCGCTTTCCCACCCTGATGCTTTGTTTTTTCATCCCGGCTTTTCGCCTTTCCACCCTGGCCAAAGCATTGACCGGCAGCGACGAGCAGCAAGATCATTAATAGCTGTTTCATGATATTATCTGTTCCTTTTTGCAAAATTGCGCCTAAATTTAGATAACTTTTCCTGGCTGATCTCCCGTAGAAACACCCATTTCACACTAACGCAGCTAAAATCATCATCGATGTCCTATTCTGCAACCGTATACCAGGTATTTATTGCTTCCCCCGGTGACCTCACCGAGGAACGGGCGATCGCACGGCAGGTCATCCTCGACTGGAACAATGTCAACTCGGAGTGCCGTCATATCGTACTCCAGCCTGTCGGATGGGAACAGAACGCCTTTCCGTCAATGGCCGATCGTCCGCAGGCCGTGATCAACCAGCAGCTCCTGAATTCAGCCGATATTCTTGTCGGGATCTTCTGGACGCGCGTCGGCACACCAACGGGTAAGGCCGCCAGTGGCACGGTGGAAGAGATCGGGCAACACATCGCAGCGGAAAAAGATACGCTGCTCTATTTTTCAGGACGGCCGATCCAGCCGGAGCTGCTGGATCCTGTTCAGTACGCGGCAGTAAAACAACTCAAAACGGAATATCAGACAAAGGGATTGACCTATGGGTTTAACGACCCGGACCAGTTCAGACAGGATTTCCAGAATCACCTCGCCATGCTCCTCAATCAGGACCACTATTCGTCGCCTCCCGCTTCCACCCTTTCAACACCTTCCACAACCACGCTCTCCGATGATGCGAAGGAATTGCTACTGGAAAGTATCAAAGACGTCGCCGGTCAGATCGTTAGAGTCAGATACCTTAACGACGAAACCCTGTCGACCAATGACCGCGAATTTCTTACCGACACCAGCCCCCGTACACTGGCAAGATGGGATGGAGCCCTGGACGAACTGGTCGACAACGATTTGGTGAATCGCCCATCCCCCGACGCTGAAATTTATTCGATTACCCGTAAGGGATATACATTTGCTGACGGCCTGGCGAAAGCCACACCCTGAGACCCGCACCCCTGACTGCTTCGGAATATCTCACAGCTGACTGCTCCGGAATATCTCACGGCACTTCAACCGGCGCGATCCACCGGAACGAACCCCATTCGAATACGAGTTTACCGTGCCGTTGATCGCCCGGAATCAAAGATATCGTGAACTCTTCCACAGGGACAGTGGCCACCTCACTGGCCATCCTTACCGTACCCAGGTCTTTTGAGCCGTTGTACTCCGTACCCCATTCTCCACTTTCCTTGTTCACGATCAGATCGACTCCACCCGTATGCGGTGCGGTAAACAGCGTGTATATGCCCGCAGGAACCTGCATGCCCCCCAGCTTAATAGGGGTGGACGTCGTAAACTGCGTGGCCGCATTGGCCCCCGTTCTCCATACCCGGTCGTAAGGTATCAGATCCCCCAGCAGGGTTCGTCCCCGCAACAGCGGCCTGCTATAATCAATGGTGAATTGGGAACCACCTATTTGCGCCCGGACAGTGTCCCGGACGCTCAACGACTTCACGCTGCCACCTGCTGCTTCCTTTGCCTCCCAACGGCTAGCTATAGCCTTTACGTCGGGTCCCGTGGCCAGTCGTTTCACTTCCACCTTGTACGTAGTCCGCCCGCCCGAATAGCTGAGCATGTCATCGACGGAGTCCATCATGGCTTCGCCGGTTCCGGCAAGCCAGTCGTGGATGATCTCTACCTTGCCTTTCCCGACAGGGGTCACCGTGGCGTGGCCCAGGGGAAACCGGTCAAACTCCCGGTCAATATAGAACTGCCGCAGCTGCACAGGACTACCGGCTGCAACCTTTGCCGCCTCCGATTGCTTCAACGCCGCGGCAAAATACAGCTCATACAGGCTATACATTTGCGGCACGTGCGCCACTACCATGCTGCCGCCGGTTGGGAAATCCCGGTTCATAGTACCCGTGCTGTCCGTTTTTGAAAGGTGCACCTTGTTATGGTCGACATCAGCCACTACCGTTCGGTCCCGCTCGCCGGGTCGTTCACTGGGGGTGTGAATTTCCATTGCCAGGTGTCGTATGCTGCCATCGTCGTTCAGATTGACCACGGTATGACGTATTTGCACCCGCGGAAAGCGATCCACTTCGTCGCTTTCCAGCGTATTACCCTGTCGGACTACCGACTCCATCGAAATCGTATCCTGCCCAAGCACCGTAAGAAATCCGTATCGTTTTGCCGGTGCCGTATTACAGGAAACCAGCAACACCAATGCACATAGGAAAAAGCAAATTCCTGCCGGCCTGGCGGCATAGGAGCGTTGTGAGCGATCGTTTGTAGTATACATGGGGCAAAACTAGCCGATTTCCTACCACTCGACCCCACCCCGGCCTGATCAAGTTTGTTCAAGTTGGTTCATCCCATATTCACCAGCCTACTTTCGCGTATCGTTCTCCAGCGCGTCCGGAAAACCCGCATCCGTTATATTAAAGGACTGAACAAAATGAAAATCCTCATACAACGCCTGCAAATCATCAGTAGTGATCGCCGCATACTTTCCAGGCGGGATATCCGGTCCCCCACCCTCGATCCACGCACTCTGCCACAATACGGCCATCGCATTGGAGCCCGATGCGATCACCTTGATCGTCCGCGCACCCAACACCTTCCACGCCAGGTCATATTTACCCCTTCCACTGATCTTCCCGAATTCCGTGATAATATCCATCGGCGGGAGAGTATCGAACGTCTTTTGCATCAGCGCGATCACGAACTGCGCAGCCGCATGGCCGCCCTCGATCAGCTGGCTATCCTTCACCTTGTTATTCAGCGCATTGACCCCATCAAACAACTTCTTCCGGTTGGCTGCGATCATCTTATCCTCGTACTCCCCATGCACATTCGTCTCCTGACCGGGGATGCCCGCATGCAGATACGACACATGCAGCGGCTGGCAGGCATCACCCACATAATGGGTCATCGTACCGCCCGCCACCAAATACTCATCCACCTTCCCGGCCTTCAGTGATCGCACCATCTGCGTATACAGCTGCCACACACGAAACGGCAGCGACCCCGACCTCGGATTCGGCACCTCCTTCTTCGTATCAGGATCGGTCTTCGTTTTTGGATCGACCACATCCATCTGCTGATAAAAATCGATCCACTGCGCAATATCGATAAAGGCGGGATCCTTCGACAACGCCAGCAGGTCCTTCCCGCCCATCACCCTGCGATTCGATTCGTCCATGTCCGCAAAATGGTTATTCCCTTCCGTTTTGAACCGCTTGTACCGCCAGTAAAGGTCCGGTACGTCGGCCAGCGGGATGAAATCAGTACTCTTCGCCATCGCTATATTCGTCTGATCCAGAAGGTCCGTATCAGAATTGCCGATCTCCTCCTGGTGCTTCTTCAGTAATTTGACTAACCTCGGCTCGGTCACCAGTTCGGCGGACCGGTTACCGATCTTAAAATGCCCATCCTTCGCCCAGGTATAATCCTGGTCCAGGTTATAATCCCGGACGATATTCACTTCCAGCTCCCGGCATACATTACTTAATGATGTTGCCATCACATACGCCCGCTTCACCCGCTCCCTGCCTTCCAGGAACTCATGCTGCCCCCACACCAGGGCAATGGGCCGGCAGCTCACGATACCGGAATCCTTATCTTCCTCCTCCATCACCAGCACTGTACCGCTATCTCCATGATGTATATTCAGATTAGCGCCGTTCTCGCCACCGATCAGGAAATCGGCCATATACTCGATCCCACCCACAGACTGATACCGGTAGAACAGCGCCACGACCTCGCCCCGGATCTCCCTGGAAACCGCGCCAAATGCCCGTACTTTCTGGCTGATCAGGTCCAGAGACAAGTTATACGTATTGAAATCCATCAACTCCCCCAGTATCCCGATCTGGTAAATCTCCGTCTTCCAATCCTTGATATCATCGATCTCGATCAACCCCACATCGTTATTCACCATCATCGCCGCACCCGGCCAGCCGGGGTACGCCTCAGAAAACTTCCGCTTCCCAAGCGTATGGTCGCTGCTAACGCCAATCCTCCGTTCCTGCCCGTGAAAAACAGAATATATCGGCGTACCGGCCTTCCCGACCACATGCTTATTCGTCACCGCATAATACGTGTTCCCGTCGCTCACCACACACCCCACTGACGCGATCCTGCGTTCACCCTGCTGATACACGATCAGCGGGAAGCCTCCGCTGATCAAATTCCGGGGAAAGCGCAAATCCGAGGGATTCACCGTCACATCGGCCCTCTCCTCCTTCGGCGCCGCCACCACACAGATCGGCACCACCCGTCCATCCGGCATATAGATCGACTTCGGGACGATATTATTCCCGCCATCATGGATCAACGCCATCTCGTCCTCCCACTTCTTCACGAAGACCAGGATGCAGGGCCAGCTGATATCTTCCATCACCACACTGTTCTCCAGCGTCCGCTCCTTCCGGGGAAACCGGTGATCCGGCACATACCGACCTCCGCGTATATCCGATTTCCGGATACGGTATCGTCCTACCGCCGTCGCGATCACGTTTCGCTTATTCATCAAATGCACATGGAACATCTCCCGTGCATCCAGCAGATCCCGCAGGGAAAGGCTCGAGAACTGACGGCTATTGCCCGAAGACCGGTCAGCCGCGCTTCTTTTCGTCGTCGTGGTGCTCATAAGTCAATTTTATGGGGGTTAAAGGAATACCCCGAAAGTTCTGATATTCCCATCATCCCACCACCCGTGAAAACACCCAATTATTCCATGTCAGCCCCCACCCAACAACTGCCCCGCTCCCGGCAGCAGTTTCAAATCATGCGCAGCCACGACTTGCACTACAGAATGAAAACCCTTATCTTGGTGCGCTATGAAAGCACCCCTAACCCCATTTATCCTACTAACCGTCCTGCTGCTCTCCGCTGGCCGCAACGCCGCCGCTCAGGAGCGTACCCGAAAAGACACCTTTCGGATAGACCCCTCAAATCCGGTATTGCCGCCCCCCAGACAAAACCCCGGGGACCGATCAAAAATTAATAAAGAACCCGTTGCTGAATATCGGGAACCGACAGGACATTTACATGGCAACTTCATCGTGAAGCTTTATGAAACGTCCAAAACCATGCGCTATCGCATCGATGTAGATTACGACGGACTGCCCGGCGACGATACCCTCAGGTTTCCCGACCTTGGCACCATCCCCCGCCCCGTACTTAAGAAGGGAGCCACCCCTCTTTCATGCATCATCGGATTTCTGGATAACGACAACCTTTTTCGCGAGGTGAAGCTCGTATTCGTAACACCAAAAGGAAACCAATTCAAGATCACAACCCTCCACCATTGGCATGTATCGACACACTACCGGCTGGTAAGCAATTAACCAGGCGTCTTACCGTGTCCGAACGTATTGCTCCAACTTGTCGAGGGATTGTTCGGTGCCTTTTTCATTGTCTTCCGGCCTAACCCCCAGCGGAAGATTGGTGAATATGATCGTGACAAGCGTCGCCGTGCCCTGACGTTCGAACCGTACTTCCATGATCATCTCGCCGACAAAGCCGGGTGATCCCGATTCAAAGCGGATGCCCATCACGATCTTTTTATATTCCTGCAGGGTGATGAAACGGGCGGTGTATCGATCTTCCCTGTCGGTAGTCTTCCCCCTGGACTTGGCTGTGTTTTCAGGATAGTAAAGCGACATGACGTACCCACCGCCGACAGACAGATCGAAGGAGTGGACCTTGCCGGTCATGTCCCCCGGGGCCATCCACGACTCAAGAGCAGCCGGATCGGTGAAGGCATGATATAACTTATCCGGAGCGGCTTTTATAAGCCTTGTATTTTGAGTTGTCGACATAAAATGATGACGTTGACTTTCAGGAATGCAAAAACCTGGCCGAAGCGTGGCATCCTCTATCGGCTTCACTACCAGCGCGGGGTTCAATTCCTCACCAGCCATAAACAAAAAAGCCGCTGAAGATCAGCGGCTTAAAACCATTCGTGGAGCTGAGGGGAGTCGAACCCCTGTCCAAACATATCCTCCAAAAGCTTTCTACATGCTTATTCCGTTATTATTTGTCGGGAAACAACAGGAACCGGACAAACCGATCATTTCCTTAGCTGGATGGTCTTAAGTGACAGGCACAGCCTTCCGTCACAGCATCCTGTATTTGTTTTGAGTCGGCGCGACAGCGTGGTAACAGGCGAACCTGCTGCGGGGCCCAAATGACTATCTAATCACTGATTAGGCAGCCATGGCATACTGAGTATTGCCATTTGAAGTTTGAATATTCAGATTAACGTGCTAATTATCCAACGCACGACATGCTTACACCTTCAAAGATCTACGCTGTCAAAACCAGGGCAGCCCCAAAAATTTTATAGCAACAGCAAAATTACAAAAAAATCCTCACCCGTCAAACCCTCACTTCCCCCCAGTCAAACCCTACTTCATCACCCGCCAAACCCTCACTTCCCCCCAGTCAAACCCTACTTCCTCCCAGTCAAACCCTACTTCACCACCCGCCAAACCCTCACTTCCCTCCAGTCAAACCCTCACTTCCCTCCAGTCAAACCCTACTTCACCACCCGCCAAACCCTCACTTCCCTCCAGTCAAACCCTACTTCCTCCCAGTCAAATGGAATATATCCAACCCCAGGGCATAGATCATTACGCCAAACAACAACACCATCCCGGCCATCTGGGCATATTCAATGAACTTATCACTCGGCTTCCTCCCGGAGATCATCTCCACCAGCGTAAACAACGCATGCCCACCATCCAGCGCCGGTATCGGCAACACGTTCATGAAGGCCAGCAGAATACTAAATATCCCCGTCAGCGTCCAAAAACTTTCCCAGTCCCATACCTTCGGAAACACACCCGCAATACTGATCACGCTCCCCAGATTATCCTGCACCTTCACCTCCTTCGAGGTAAACAACAATTTCAGGTTACGGATATAATTCGACAGCGTCTCGATACTCTTATGAACACCCGCCGGGATCGCCTGCGCCAGCGTATAAGAGATGTGGACATCCCCCAGCACCGAATCCATGCCTTTATAATAGTAGCCCAACGCCTCGTCCTCGGTCTGCGCCAGCGTAGAACGTATCGTATCCTTCCCCCGCTTGAAAGTCACTTCCACCTCTTTCGCATTCTTCAGCGGAGCCAGCTCAGCCTGATATTTATAGAAGTCGGAACCGAACTCTATCGGATGCCCGCCATAGGCAATCAGAGTATCCCCATTCTGCGGCGCCTCCCCCTTCAACACCTTCATGCTCTTCGTCGGCCCGCTCACGATCAGCGGGTAACGCGGCCTCGCCAATCCCACAAGCCTGTTCTTGCTCAGATCCCTGATCGTACCTTCCGGAACCTTCAGGTCGATCCGCTGGCCATTGCGAACCACAGTGATGGTCTTCGCCTCGTTCATGATCATTTCCGATCCCACCGTTCCCGAACGCAATACCGGCTTTCCTTCGACGGCGATTATATTGTCACCATCCTGCATCCCCATTTTAACCCCCAGGCTGTCCGCCCAAACACCATATTTTAGATTGGAGACCGGTACATAGCTGTCACCCCAAACCCACATTATCATAATAAAGATCGCGAACGCGAGCAGAACATTCACCGTCACCCCGCCCAGCATGATGATCAACCGCTGCCAGGCCGGCTTGCTGCGGAACTCCCACGGTTCGGGAGGCTTCTGCATCTGCTCCTTGTCCATGCTCTCGTCGATCATCCCGGAGATCTTCACATAGCCGCCAAACGGTATCCAGCCCAGCCCATACTCCGTCTCCCCGATCTTCTTCTTGAACAGCGAAAACCAGGGGTTGAAGAACAGATAAAACTTTTCCACCCGGCACTTGAACCACCGCGCAGGCAGGAAATGCCCCAACTCATGGAGTACAACCAGAATAGAGAAGGATAAGATGAACTGGAGCACCTGGATACCCACCGAACCCCATTTGATAGCTAATAGTGTCATATTTGTTTATAAAACTTCACCCGGAGCTCCCAGGGCAGACCCTCAGGCAAAACCCTCCCAAAAGTGACTTGTAATCAAAAAATTTTCCCAATATACCCTCTTTTTGGCCAATCCCCTCAACCGCTGACCACTTATAACAAACCCTTCACCCTCATTGTTCCCTGAACCGCGACCACACCACACCAACTCCTCGACCATACCCACCAGCTCCGCGACCACACCACACCAACTCCGCGACCACACCCACCAGCTCCGTGAACCATCACTCACCCCTCCCGCGTGAACCGTCGCCACACCAAACCATAGTCACCACTCACACCAAACCTCCCCCACACAACACCAAACCCTCCCGCGTGAACCGTCGCCACAACACCCCCAAACAAACTTACAACACCCCCCCCAAAAAAAATCTACAACTTAATCAGCGAAGCGGCAAAATTACGAGCCTCCCCATCGCTGTCAAAATATTCTTCCAGCGTCGGCCGCTCAATGAACGGCAACTCCTGCATCGTCCTCTCCACCAGGTCCGTCATATCCAAAAACCCAATCCTGTTCCGCAAAAAAGCAAACACCGCTATCTCATTCGCCGCATTCAACACACAGGGAAGACTCCCCCCCTTGTGCAAAGCCTCCGTCGCCAGCACCAGGTTCCGGAACGTCTTCACATCCGGCTCCTCAAAAGTCAGCGTATTCGGCTTCCGGAAATCATACCGCGGAAAAGAGCTCGGCAACCGCCTCGGAAACCCCAGTGCATACTGGATCGGCAGCTTCATATCCGGCAACCCCATCTGCGCCTTGATACTCCCATCCTCGAACATGATCATGCTGTGGATAATGCTCTGCGGATGTATCACCGTCTGTACCTGATCCGGCTGCAGCCCGAACAACCACTTGGCCTCGATCATCTCCAGCCCCTTGTTCATCAGCGTAGCCGAGTCGATCGTGATCTTGGCCCCCATACTCCAGTTCGGGTGCTGAAGCGCGTGGTCCCGCTTCACATTCACCAGAAAATTCGGCTTCTTACCCAAAAAAGGCCCGCCCGAAGCAGTCAATACCACCTTTTCGATACGACTGCGCGTCTCTCCGATCAAACACTGGAAAATGGCGGAATGCTCCGAATCCACCGGTATGATCGGCGCCTTATGCTCCAGCGCCTTCCTCATCACGATATCCCCCGCCACCACCAGGGTCTCCTTATTGGCCAGCGCGATCGCCTTCCCATTCTCGATCGCACGCAGCGTCGGCCTGAGACCTGCAAAGCCCACGATCGCCGCCAGCATCATATCGTAATTGTCCATCGCCGCCACCTCTTCCAGCGCCTTCTCCCCCGCAAAAACTTTTATCGGCTCGGCAGCCAGCGCCGCCTTCACAGAAGTATACTTTTTATCATCCCCGATCACCACAACGTCCGGCTTAAAATGCAGCGCCTGCTTCACGAGCAACTCGTCATTCGTCTGCGCCGTCAGCACCTCCACACTAAACACAGAAGGGTTGGCATCGATCACCTCCAACGCCTGCCGGCCAATACTGCCGGTAGACCCAAACAAAGCAATGCGTTTCTTAACTAACCCATTTGACATCATGATGCAGTTATTTCATTCTATTCAACAAATTTCTCCAGCTCCGTCACCAGCTTCCGGTCATTACTAAGCCGGGGCACCTTGTTCTGCCCCCCCAACTTCCCTACCGACTTCATATAATCGATAAAACCATTTTTCTTCACCGAACGTATCTTCAGCGGCTGCAGAATATTCCCCGTAATTAAGTCGTCATAATAAATGTTTTTTATACGCAGATTATTGTCCACCCGCGCGGCAAAATCATCAAGATTGACCGGCTTATTCCCAAATTCAACGAACCATTCGTGATAGGACTTGCCCTTCTCCTGCTGGATCATCGGCGCCACTGTAAATTCCGTGATATGAAGCCCCTCCTCTTCCGCAGCCTTCATCAGACTATACTCCACTTCCTCACCGATCACGTGCTCCCCAAAAGCGGAGATAAAGTGCTTGGTCCTTCCCGTTACCACCAGCCGGTAGGGATTCACGGAGACGAACCGGACCATGTCTCCGATACTATAACCCCACAAACCCGCATTGGTGCTCACCACCAGCGCGTAGTTCTCCCCCACCTTCACGTCTTTCAGCGACAACCGCTGCGGCTCGGCCTTGCCGATCTCACCGGCCGGGATGAACTCGAAGAAGATGCCGCTGTTCGTATTCAGCAGCAGCCCCTCCTCCTCCCTCGAATCCTGAAATGCAAAGAACCCCTCAGACGCCGGAAACGTCTCGATAGTATCTATTGTCTTGCCAATACTCTCAAAAAGCCTGTTCTTATAAGGCTCGAAATTCACCCCCCCATGCACCAGGACCGAAAAATTCGGAAAGATGTCCTTTATAGGTCT